>ENA-OREC01001187-OREC01001187.1-marine-metagenome-genome-assembly--contig:-NODE-1187-length-12681-cov-13.349254_pt1 | contig 12681 bp, 5 predicted proteins | sample MGYA00248626_ERZ508543 | MGnify/ENA primary metagenome ERZ508543 (study PRJEB26211, sample SAMN05518279) | marine metagenome | isolation source: Puget Sound, Washington, USA | host: Bankia setacea... | reverse complement strand
TGATTAGACAAAAATACCACTGTCATCCATTTCAAACCCACGGGAAAAATGTTTTACCTGAAATTCATTAATCATTAATTTTTTATAAGTTTTCCCTAATTTGGGCAAAATCATAAAAATATACATGAAGGTAAAAACTGTACCTGGTACTTATTTAATACACAAGAAAAGACAAAAAATCGTAAAAAAAACAAAAGGAAAAACTGATTTAGTGGCATTCCAATTAGATGCCTCATGCTGTATAATTGATAACCTGGAGCCTCCATTGTTTCATAGTGAACATCATTAACGCTGAATCAGAGAGCTGGTGGCCTTGTCGTACATAGTTATAGGTATATTTGTAAATTTAATAATCATCGTGAATCGGGGACTTTTTTGTGTGGTTTTGTTTACCTTTTGACTTTATACATGTTGTGCTCTTAAAACGTACTGGTAAACATGTTTTGAGAACAAGGATATGTGTCTGTTTTTTGACAATATTTTTACAAGTGGGTTTCTGAGAACATAATAATCTTAATTGTAGGTTAATTGTTAATTGTATGTCACCGCGTTCGTACCGTACAGTATTCTAGTTATTAATTATGTTTTCGAATGGCTCCAGGTCAGATTGTGGGAGTATATATACGTCATAAGAGCGGAGTCAACTCCTTGTGTAAAAACGAGAACAAAATTTCCTGGTTAATGCGTTATGTTATTGTGTTTTTAATTTCCTTTTTGAGACTATAATTGTCATTGTTGAACTTCAAAGTAAGAGTAGAACAAAACAACATACAATAAAATGGCTTCGATGACCCCTGAACCTCTTCGAAATAAAAGGAAAGAAATAGAACACATCAGTGATTTATTCACAGAGAGTTCTCTTTGAAACACAGGAATATAAATTTCATAAAATATCTTACATGACTGACATACTGTTTAATTTGTAAAGGCCAAAACTGTATTAAAAATGCTGGTGAGCGTAAAACATAACATTACTTAAAGCTGTACGTGGCAATGCAAAAGAAAGAGACAACCCTACAATTGAATGTCTTAGTTCTGATTTTACTGTGATTACTTGTCAGTCATTGCTGTACCAAGTGTTTGGACATATGAATAGTAGAAGAAAGACATGCACAAAAGCTTTATGGATGCCCTTGCTGTTTGTTACACAATATATCGTAAAAAATACCATGCTGCTCTTTTTACAGCGTCCATTCCATTTCACAATTATGTCTGACAGGTATGACCATATAAATAATAGAAAATCACCGCTGGACATAAATTTCTGCCGATTGTGAAGCACCCCAGCATGTCATCTTCAAATAAGGGTAATTGTCATTGAACCGATTGCCTTCTTTTTATCTGAGGTTGTGAAAAAGTCTCCGTAGATGTCCATTAAGATTTTCGTTTACATTCTGACCATTCTTGACCATTCCTTTCTATTCAGGAGGGCTAAAGTTGACATGTGCCTTGCTGTTCAGAGGTCAAGCATGTTTCTGGTTATAAATTATCGATGAATTGTTGAGATGAAGTAGCAAGCAAGTTGAAGTGAATTATTGACTTAGTGCTCCACGATTTCCCCCCAATCCCCCCGCCCCCAGATCCTTTTGGCCTTTTGTCTCTATCTTTGTTGTACACGGCCCTTGACTTGTCACCAGGGGGGCTTCCCACAATATCTGACCATGTGACCTCTCGTTGCATTGTGGGTAAAATGAGGGATCAGAAATTAGAATGTCGAACCAGGCAGTTTGCACGCCTCGTTTGAAAAGGAAAATAGAACCCTGTAGAGTAAATAGAAAAAAATCCTGATTATTTATTCCGGTTGTATATACCATCACTGCAGTGTACTGAGGCTGATGGATGAAAAGTCAGGTACATCTCCCCTATAGTTAGTATAATTAGAAGGCTACACAGTCACTGATACAGGCTAACTTTATTTTATTTATTTATTTACCAAGTTACAATGTAAGCAATCTAATAATTCATGCATATTTTATAAAACCAACTTACATTGTCATATAAAGGGATTTGCACATTGAGTTTTGTATTGATTGCAGGCAAAGTCAAACAATCCAGTTTTTATGATACTTAAGGTATACTATTGCACTCTAAAGTCTCAAATTTCTTTAATCTAACCCAAAATATGCCATTGTTGAAAAACTGTCAATGTAAACAAAAAGGTTGAATGAAATAGTTTGTGAATTTTATGTACATTTGGGCAGTATGTGGTTAAAGGGATAGGGCTATAAAGTTATCAAATTGCGAGGTGAAAGCAAAAAGGGTTCTATCTTCTTCTTTATTTTATAGCACTTAAAATCATTTTGCTTTCATTCTTCAATACAGTACAGATTTCTTGTTTAAACATAATTTGTTGGTGATTCAAATTGAAATGTGGGAATATAAAGACTGTGGAAAAAAAGATAATTGAGATTATAGGAGTGAGAATTAAACTGTATAGGCATCATATTATTTACGAACGAATGATCAAAAGCGGTAAATGTAAGGTTGTTTACGATACCTAATGATTTTTTGTGGTCAGTATGATTTTTCATGTAGATAAAATCATGGGAAACTTATCGTGTACAGTTTGCTGACCACAACATCTGAACAAAGAAACCAACAAAGGCCTAGCTGTGACTGTGGTCAATAGGGCTCAACTTTGTCACATGTTATATTAAAATAGGAAACTGAGACAAGAATTTTTCAACACTGGGCTGGCCTACTTTTTGAAAACTTTGTTGTCTGCTGTGAACATTTCATTAAAGCTACGAAATTTCACAAAAAACGAGAAAAAGTAGTCCAGATCTTTTGTATAATGATTGTTTAGGGGCTAAATTGTAAAACTTGGAAAAATAGTCCATGTAACCATTAGGAATTTAATTTTGCTTAGAAGCCCCAAGGCCAGTTATAAAAGTAACACAAGGTTGTCCTCGTGTGTCGTAATCTAGTCATTTCGCTGTGACAAGTAAATATTCGTCCCCTTCTTGTCATTGCATGTGTCTGACATCGAATCTTTTAAAGTTTAAAAATAGGATTGAAGTCATTGTTTGCATGGAATGACTAAAAAATTCTTTGATAGAGGGCAGTCTACAAAATCATCAATAAAAGATCTCCACATGGCAACTTTCCTGTATCAAAGGTCATTAAATTCCTCTTGATCGAGTCACTCCCCACCCACCCAACACACTTTCCCCATCTTTGTCTTCAGATATCACTGACACAAAATCCAGAGATTATCAACATCAAAAAAGGATTAACTGCAATAAAAAGGGAACTCAAAAGGATTTTCTCTGAGCAAAAATACTCTTCTATTGTTGTTGCCTCAGTTCACTGTGTATAAAGTAGAACCAAAGTTTTGTCAAGCTCGGTTAACGATTCAGTCCCCTTAAATCCCCGGATCTACAAGGATTATCTAGGTATTATTATGCATTTACCACCATTTTGTTTCATATTACTCGTCATCATGTATGCTGCACAGTCTAGGAATGCTTTTAATTTCTAGACAACTGAACAATTATTTTCTGACCTATTTTGCAACATTGAATATTATATCTATCTATCTGAATAGTGTCTATATATTATGTCACACATTGTATAGATCTTGGAGTCTCAGTTTTCTTATCCTTTGTACATCACTTACTCACAGTAGCTGGCTCTAACGTGATTTTGTGTTCATTTTCTATTTAATAGAAGCGTGAGAATTCTATCTTGATGAATAGTGATGATGAAAAAACTTCAAAGATCAACTACTGACTAATAGAGAATGTTTCAAATGCATAGACACTCAGAATGTTACTAAAATGGGTTTGATTTAATGCGTTGGCTTCTACATGTGAATCAAGCAGAAATTTTCATTCTTTAATAACAATTAGAGTGTACAAGTAAACTTAAATGTTCTTGCAAAACCAACAACCGCTTTAACTAATAGACCAATGTCTAAAAGAGACTGTCTTTAATGCATACAGGATCATACAGAATAGGAATATTACAAAAAGGGGTTTGGTTTTAATGTGTTGGCTTCTACATGTGAAGTGCTCTTCTTTCATGACAAAGTGTATGAATTGTGTAGTGTCCTTTTTTATGGCACAAGTAAACCTAAATGTCGCAGCAAAAAAACACTACAACAACTGTAACAAAAAAGCAAAAACACGCCAACACAGACCATTAGCAAACTCCACCACAATGCTCCTATTTTACTCTAGCTCCCAGCAAATGGCATTTAACTGGGAAACACAAATGTAAATGCAGGAATGTGTCTCAAGTCAAGGTTCACTGGTCTGCCATTTGTCTCTTTAAAAACTCAACTGCATGACTAACATTCTAAGAAACCCAATCTGGACGCTGGAAAAGCAACAGTTTATTGAGCTTGTATTGAGAGAAGTATTGACATTGAGGCAAAAGCGCAGAAAGCATACACACTGAGCGAAGAACCAGCATTGAGTTAGTTGAAATTACCCAGCGCTCTTTGAGTTAAAAAACCCCGCTTCCTAATTGCCTTACTGCCTTGATTTGTCACAGATAGTTAGCATAAACGAATGTGTTCTTAAGCTGCCTGTCAGGGTCTTTTGTTTTAGGGAGGAGAAATTCCAGAATAATTAAGGTTGTTTTGATGCTTTATGTGGTGTTGGCTCAATGTTTGGGAGGAACTGCTTTTCTGTTTCATTTCCATGTTTGCGTTTTCTAGCTTGTTTCTTGCTTTTCGAGTTTTTGAGTATTGTACGTGAGCTGTCTTCTATTCTGTTCCATATTGATACAAACATAATATTAACAATTATCATATTGACAGTCAGTACCGTGTAGTTATAATGATTTATGTTTTGCTTCACAATTGCTTGCTTGGAAGCTTTTCTCTCTCATTTCCTGGTTTTTTATATTTTCCAGCATTGTGTGTCAGATTTTTTCCATTCTTTCTCATGTTGACAATCAGAACATTGTAGCCTCCGATCGCCTCGCAGAGATACATTAATAAAATAACTTGTATGGAGTTAATTGGAATGATGTAGAACGTAAATGGATATCTCACCCTCTAAGACTGGGAGAATGTACAATATACAAAGCTGCCAACGTGTCCATTATCTTTGCTTTCCCTCCTTTTCTCTGGCCTAAGTTAGATCTGTGACAGACGGAAACAAAAAAAACATGCCTTTTATACTTTCTATCGCAGAGTGGATGTGTGAAGTTTTGTGTCTGCTTCCTTATCCAGTAGCATTTAGAACCCTTTCGTGATGTGCTGTTATATATTGAGGCATAAATGCGAAGAGGGTTCTATCTGGTTCTTTACACCATTGCACTTAGAACACTTTTGCTTTCACTACTGGATATAGAAACTGTGATAAAAGGCAAAAAACTCCTTCTTATTTGTACATACTCGGTAAAAGGAAAAAAAAACCAGCCCATGGCTAGATATATAATAGATACACTTTCAATTTATTAATAAGAGATAGGATAATCTTGTCATATACATCATATCAAAATGCCAAGGACAGCATGATGAAGTGTAACAGGGCACCTCTAATGTGTAAGATAAACTTTGGATGACAAAACAAAAGTCTTCAAATGAATAGAGGCTCTGGAAACCTTGACATTTCTCCACTCCTAGCTAAACACAACTAAGCATCCTCAAGGGAACACAGTAGAGTGGGGGATTTTAGTTTAGATTTCCAAGTTTTTTTCTGACATGTGAGAGTGCAAAGTATTAATGAACCATAGGATGTAACAAAAGAGACACACAAACTTGAAAGCACCATAGACACTGTCAGGAGTATTTCTTCCTATAAAGCTGTAGGTGTTTATAGGTGCTAATGGCTTCCCCTCCCCCTTTCTTTTAGTTTTGTAGTTTTCCCCATAATTTGAACTCACATGCAGTTTACGTTTCTCTAGTTTCTTGTGGATTTTTTTCAAGAACTATTTTCCAAAAGTTACTAATGATACTCCTTCCTCATCTTGTAGAATGTTAAGACCCCTGATTGCAGATAAGTTGAAATTAAAACTTGTATGCACTTGTCAGAATTAATGTACATTAAATGTACACAAATTAATAGTTAAAGCAATAAGAATTAACACATTGTCCTTGTTTATATTTTCAGGCGATATCGTTACTGTGTTTGGTGTACTTCCTGTTCCGATATGTAGGTCACAAGCTCGTGGAAAACTCAGCTGGTAAGTAGTCTTGTAGCAAAGTTTCAGTTTTTTGTGTAAGTCAACTTTAAGGAAGGATCTGTAAGAGTTGCTGAAAACTTGGATATCTGAATGTAAAAAAGTCCACTGTGGTAATACATGTACTATCAGATCCAAGAGTAGAAAAAAACTTTTTGAATCAACTAGAAGGACACAACTCTAGCTGATATGAATGTTTGTCTCTCATAGAACATAAATTGCTTTTGCTGTAATTAGAAACTGTCGTACTTCAATATCTATGTCTCCCATCATTTGCTCTTGTTAACAAACTTTGTATTGTATTTCTGCCATACCAAACATAACACAATTAAATATTGAAAAATACTATCTTAATTTACTGAGCATAATTATACTTAACCATACGTCTTGTACAAACAAATTTCAGATGTCCATGTCTTTGTCTTGTGCCATTTAATGTATGAAAGCTATTTCTATTAAAGACAATGCTCTTACAAATGTAGTGGATTTGTATGAGCAGCTTCATTATATTGCCAAACTTCTCATTGCTCATGTGTTTTCCACTTCTGTGTTTCAGAGTATAAAGGAATCATCTATGTGGGCTTTGTGTTGTATGGTTTTATGATTGTCTCATCTCTAATCATCATCCCAGGTGTTCAATTGGTAAGTACAGCTTTTACATTAAATGTCCCTTTTATACCATGTGCAAAGAAAGTTTTGGTGGTATATAGGAATCACCCTGTCCATATGTCCTTTCCTCTGTACATTGGTCCATAGTGCATGCACCATAAGTGATGAACAGATAGTGATAAAACTCCTTGAACTCTGATATAACCTCGTTTAAGTATTTAAATTTAATTGAACACTTTTTTATTTTTAATTGTTGATAGCAGGGTGTTTTAAAGTACAAATTAATTCAAGTTGCATAAAAAAGAAATCAAGCGGTATATTTGTAGCGGAACATAAATTACAATGGCAACAAACAATAGGTCAAAATAACATGCACATGTATAAGTGTAAATGACAAGATTCACAAATATACTGTCATCTCACACAAAAAAACAACTAGATTCATGAAATTGTTTTTTATAGTACTACAGAACCAGCAACTGTAATTAAAGCTACAGTATTCCTTATTTCCTTTCTCCCACACATTCACAGCTGATCCGTGTCCAATAAATAACTTGAAAGTCTTCATAATAGATCTCCTGGTTTTCTTTATTAACTGTTAAGAATAGGACTTATAAAGGCAGGTGGGCAGAATTTCACCCTGTACAGTTTAATTGATGGTGCTTTTGTTGAATTATATACATGTATACATCTTGTTAACAGGATACAATCGCAGATGTGTACAATTTTAATAATTAAGTGACATCAATAGCCTAAGGGTCTCTATTAACAGAAAAGATGACAGTGGTCTGTTAATAGTCAGTGTGTCTTTGTAAATCTACGTCCAATAAAATATAGAAATTGTCAATGCCATGTAAGTTCTGTTACCTCTCTAATAAGGGGTTTCAACATAGTTTTCAAAGCAATTAAATGTTACCATATGAGAATATCCAAATAATGAGTTTATCCAATTTTAAACAGGGCACATACATTTGACTTGTCCTTATGTTTTAGCTAGTAGTTTTGGACACAAGATGAAGGGACATTTGGAAACTTAAATAGCATGTAGCATGTTTTTACACTTTTCTGTCACCAGAAGAACGAGAAACAAATTCACAACTTTGTCTTTGTTCCCTTTAGAAGATGTACAAATATTTTTTACTGTTCTTGCAAAACTTGACTTTAAAGAAGATGAAACAATTACAAATGAACTAGACACACTGATGGGTTAACTACAGAATTGTAATACACTCATAGAGAGCCATACTATGGTACTGAAAGAATAACAAGTAAATAAATGGCAGTGCTAATTTGTTGAGCCAATCCACTATATGCTTTTATAACTTCCACTTGCCATTCGAGATTTTTCTTTTTCTGTAAATAAACAGTATGTTAATGTATACATGTATCGTTAGTTAATTAAATTATCAAAGTAGAAAAGGCGCACAAATTTTGGTGATTGAACGACGGTGTAACTTAGCAGAAGGCCCCCATGTGATTCATCAAGTTGGAACAATGTTCTCTGTGCTACTTTCAACATATGGAGCACTTGGTAATTTAATCAAGCGCATAAAGTTCTGATGTGTTACAACTTTTGAAAGAAGAAATGCAGTTTTGACTCTGAATGATTGATTTTAATAGCAGGAAAATATAAACACACTGAATTTTGGCATGGTTTTCTTGGCAAAACTTCTTACCAACATGTATGTGACTTAATTTTTGTTTAATCAAAGACACAAAAGAACAGCTGTAGACATGTGCTATTTAAACTTTGACAATTACCTTTTTTGAAAAACTGGTGCAGAATTACGACTGTTTTTTTTTGTCATTTGTGTTATACTGTCTAGACTTTCTGTTGCATTTTAAGTTGTCGTTTTAATATCTCAAACCCTTATAAATTGTTCACTGAAAAAATAAATACGAAATTGTTGAAAAATCCCGTATAGAATAAGCAAGGTTTATTTGATTTTCTAAACTTTACTGCAGATCAAGATTGATAAAAGAAAACTATGAAGTTACTAAATTCATACTTCATCAAAGATTTTTTTGCTCTTAAGTACAGGGAAGCCTCAAGACATAGGTTTGGTCATCTATTATTTGTTCATGCAGATTTCCAAGGATTCTGATTTTAATAGGAGTCTGTATTTCCAGCGTAGTATCTGCTCACTGTATTCAATAGCTTTTCCATTAATCCGAAATCAGCCTTAATTTTTGAAGGTTCAAAGCTTTGAACACTGTTTATAATATAGTGTATGGTTTTTTGTTTTTTTGTTTTTTTGTTGTTGTTCGACTGTGTATTGTATTTGTGTTTACTATCATTTCAGGACAAGAGATATTTGTTGTTACCATGGATATACATTGTGATATTGATAGTGTTGTACGATACAGGGTCTGTAGCTCTGCTCACAACAGTACATATGGAACGAGAAAAGGTAAGCAAATACAGTAGAACTCCGCGATTAAGACCACCATTTGTTCCAAGCAAAAGTGGTCTTAATATTTGGATGGTCTTAAAAGTGAATTCCGACTGCTGTGAAACTTTCAAATCTGAAAACTTAAGATAAGCATGATTAAACCCAGGGGTTAAGGTATGGTTATTGTGGGTTTGATAAGCTCACAATATGCATCAATCCATCCAAATGTTTTCACTTTAGTAAACTAATCTCCTTGATCCTTATTTCTTCTTAAATTGAACAGTAAAAGATAGGGCTAGAGATGAATTCAGCTATTGTAAATGTCTGTCCCTTTCTGCAAAAAACAAGTCAATGACCCCAGCAGTGTTTTTTGTCAGCCAGATGATGTGACAGAATCATTTACCCTGAATAAATCATGAAATGAGTCTTTGTTGTTTTCCGGGGAAACTGTTTGCATAAGTTTGAATCCTTGTCACGTAATTTGCTTACATAAACCTAGACAATGGCTACACAATTATTCCTTCATTAGCACTACTAATCTGTTTACATGGCATTGATCTCTTAGATTTGGAAGATACCGCACTAGAGCCTATTGCTGATAATTGCATCTTTCTAGGCCAAAGTACTTGTATAGCCAGACCTTGTGCTTGACATGATTGTGTTCTTGAGAAGCAATATAAAGTAAAGCACCACTACTGACATCGGTTAAAATTATATTGAAGTCCAGACTGATTTTACTAAGGGCAATATTTTTTTATTTTATTTTAAAGTTAAATAGCTTTATTGTATGTAATTTGTGTCTACCTATAAAGACCAATTCACTATTAAGGTGGTCTGTTACAAAGGGTGGTCTAAATAGCAAAGCTACAGATGCATATATGGTTTACAACACTCATAATATAGAAGTGTAACTTGCATCCAACGTGATTTTACACGATAGGTCAACATTACATCATGATTTATTGATAAATTCTTAAGTCAATCTCTTAATCTAATTCACAAAGTATAAATGCTACATCAAGAAGATTTTGTTAAGCAGGTGTACGCAAATATTCTATTTTAAAATCCATCAAAGCAGCCACCATCATTGTGTAAGGTCTTCACAGTACCCTGTAGCTTACTCTAATAAACATTCTTTCATCCATAATGCATCACAATCACAATTCCACCAGTTTTCTAAAACCTTCCACCCCACCATGTCAAAGATTGTCTGCTGATTATCAAGGTTGCTGTGACTCTCTTTCAAAAGATGTAATAATAAAAAAGGGGATAACAAGGGGCTGATGGTGTTTCAGATTGCCAACCAATAAACCACGATCAGCTTAAATTTCTTTGTTTGGCACGGGGGATTAAACAGAAAATGTTGTTAAATCAGGAGCGCTTTGAAAACCCCATAAACTTGCCCCTTGTTAAAGATACAGATCACCCGAGACAGTAGATAAGTTGTCAGACATAAAATAATCCCCAGATCACCCAAATAGATGAAATAGGGGCAGTCACTAGGGGTTATTGTTTATTCACGAGAAATGTTTTACAACGTCATTATACTTCCAAAAGGTCAAGATGGTTTTTAGTAAATGGGTGGCAAAAAACCTTTGGCTATGCACTTAAAAATGATCAAATTTTTTGTTCAGCCACCGTTTATATATCCTGCAAGTTAATCTCACTCCTTACTGAAGTTTATCAGTTATCGAAGGCTTGTTATAATTAAAAGAGTAAAGATATTGCTGAGAAAATGCAAAATCATCTTGGTGTACCAGTAAATAAGAAAACGAAAATTGTTTGAAATGTAAGTTTAAAAATACATTTACTACATGTTAATCTTACTACCTAGTGACTTTCCACTTATCAATTATGGCAGGCATGTTATAATTTAAAAAAAGGGTAAATAACTTACAAAAAAGGCGGAAAACCTGCAAAGTCATCTTCATGTAAATAAGAAATAGAATTTGTTCGAAGAATTTAAAGTCATGTTCAATATGATTAAAGTGGTGTGAACAAATGTTAACCCATTAACTGCCACACTGAGTCATATGGTCTAGCCCAATGTGAAATCTGATTCAGTCATTAAATGTGGTAAATTTGGTTTTTAATTTGAAATTGGAGTAGGTAAGAATGTTAGATTGACATTTCGAGTTTAGTAACAGTTTAGTAAACAATCAATGTAGTGTTAACCGCTTATTTGCTTTAATTGTATGGGTGATATATTAGTACATTTATAACAGTGTGTTTGAGATTTTAATTACGTAAGACTGTGGGGAGTAAAAAATGTTCAGATTATGATGTAGGCAGGGAGAAATGTTTAGTTATTGAGGTAAACATTAAATTGTTACAGGGTTTTGTTTGGTTTAGAAATGTGTAGTCATGACAAAGCCATCAGGAACATAGCTACCAAGCTATGGTCAATCAAATACACTAGTTCTGAAATCATGGTTTGGGTCATTTTAGTCTAATTAAAAGTTAAAAAGTCTGTGCTCAATAATGCACAATGGTTTAAGTAAACATGTACTGCCATTTGTGCTCTTGTTGTATCTGATGTTGTCATTTTGTGCTTTATAATGAACTATGCTTTCTCTATTTCAGACATTACATGTATGGGAGATTATCTGGCTGTTCTTCTACCTCTTTCGACTAGCTGCTAATGTAAGTCTCTTCTCCAGGAAATTCAGTACTTAATTTGTTATCTACTGTGAAAACCTTAATGATTTGTAGGATTCAAATTTGTGGAGATTTGAAATGTGTTTGTTAATCTCACAACTTAAACTTTTGTTGAAATGTAGTGATTATTTTGTAATCTACTTTTAAAAATCATTGTGATATGTGGGGTTCTAATTTTTGAAGATTTCATTACTTATATGTGTTTGTGTGTATTTCAGTGTTACTGTTTCACATGTGTCGTCTCACAATACCAAGAGTTATCTGATGGCAGAGGGACGTACGACTATTTTTACAAACCGGTATGTATATTATAAATGACTCTTAATCTGTCGTGCCATAGTTTGATGACATAGTACATAGTATTCTTAATCAAATATTATAAAAAGAATGTGTTTAATGAAAAGGTGCATAGTTTTGATGAATAGAGAACATTCAAAAGATTTGTTTGGTTTTTCCTCAGGATATTTTATTTTTAGACAACTCAACATTTGGCGCTTTCATGTGCACTATGTTTATACCGTGCTGAGATTTAACCTTATGACTTCCGCATTTCAAGGAGTTAATACTTTTGATTGATTGCTGATTGTTGAAACATGATGCTTTAAGATAAATCTTTCACATTCATTGATGAAAAAAATGATGGATAAGATTCTGATGTTAAATTTGGTTTGCTAAGTCATCAATAAAGCTTTAAATTGCCCAAGACCTTAATACAGATTACTATAAATACTATCAAAAAGCTAAGCAAAATGGTCTGATATTTATGAATGACTTCAAAAATCTTGCTATTTTTATGTATCTTAAAGTAATATTATACTCATATTTGATATTAAAGAAAATGAATAAACGTATAACAGACAGTTAATATATCAACAAATATACATAA
>ENA-OREC01001186-OREC01001186.1-marine-metagenome-genome-assembly--contig:-NODE-1186-length-12686-cov-12.783885_pt1 | contig 12686 bp, 7 predicted proteins | sample MGYA00248626_ERZ508543 | MGnify/ENA primary metagenome ERZ508543 (study PRJEB26211, sample SAMN05518279) | marine metagenome | isolation source: Puget Sound, Washington, USA | host: Bankia setacea... | reverse complement strand
TACCAACCCACCAACGACAACAACAATACATGTAATACCAACCCACCAACGACAACAACAATACATGTAATACCAACACACCAACGACAACAACAATACATGTAATACCAACCCACCAACGACAACAACAATACATGTAATACCAACCCACCAACGACAACAACAATACATGTAATACCAACACACCAACGACAACAACAATACATGTAATACCAACCCACCAACGACAACAACAATACATGTAATACCAACACGTGATTTATAATGATCATTCAACAATGCATTAGCGTAGTTAACTAATCATTGAAACTGGTGATACGGGATGTAATATTTAATTTTATCACATGACTGACCTTGTTCTCAATGCAATATAACTAGTACTAACTGGTTTATGTAACACGCGTTTTAAATCTATCCAGAATCGGAGAAGCGCACAGTAATACGTGTCCGCGCGCTCTTCACCGTTTGTAATACTAACACGTTCTTTGCTCGTTGACATTCTAATTATCAGTTTTAATGAAATATGTTTAATGTTAAACGGCATCTCATATAAGATCATATATTTCGATGTATTAAGAAATAAAAAAAGGGCGAATTTTTCAATCATGTTTTTATTTTGTATTTGAATATAATGACAGAGTTTAGAATACAGGTGTACGTGGGTCGGATAGTTGAAATATTGAAATTGAAGCGTCGATACCCTCCCTGTAAGCAAGCTGATCTTTGTAAAGATGCTTCGAATACAGGTGTATTAATTGTATCAAATAACAGAAATACAATAAGTTCAAATATCCTGGGCCCAATTTCATAATACTTTAATCCGGCTTAGATTTAATCCAATATATTTCATGCACAATTATACATATTTCAAACAATTTTATCAGGAATGTTTAAAGCAGAATATATAGTTTAATTATAAATCTACATAAACATCAGTTGTATTTGTTAGAACAACACAATGAGTCATTCAAAATTTGGACAGCAATTAAAAGGATAAACACTGAGGGTAAATCCTTGATGAAATTGGGCCCCGGTATTATATGATAGTGTGCGATGGTATGACGGGTGCTGTACATATTGAGTGCCTCTAAAACAACATAGTTCTCTTTACTGACAGTATTTTGCTTGGTTGTTGATCACTCGAGACATGTTTCTGTTTCTCCAAAATGTTCTCTGTACTGTATCTTTCATCAAGACACTAAAAGTTAAGTTTTCAAAAGGATTCCTTAAGGACGTATTCTGTTTTCATGGTGTTTCAGTTTTTGCGCGCTTCATGTTAGATACTGTACTTGAAATGTGACATAAATTTAAGTACATTACTTTGTATTTTTGAGAACATCATGTCTCTGTTTCTTTTGGCCTTGAGCTTTTTCCGAAGTTTGTATTTTGACAGTTTTCGTCTTAGAAACAGTGAGAGAAACAGCAAAAACGCTTCAAAGCACTGTCGATTTAAAGTGCAGTTAGATCTTTGTTGCATTCACACCCATATCTGACTTTATATTTATTTTGTTGTTTCTTCTGCGTTTGCCTTTTTTCCATTTTTTCCGCAGAAGTAATTCCAGACTTTCTACTTTGTACATCTGAACAGCGTACATAGTGGAAAATGATTGGTTAATTTTGGAAGTGTAACAAACGCCTACTTTAAGAACTATCACTTTTCTTTATATCTGTTGATGGACGGAAGCGATATTGTTTTAAATGTGCATGTAATGAGATAGCGGTTAGTCGAACGTAAGTTAGTATTGCGCTGAGGTATTTGAATTCTGTTAGAACTTGAAGATTTGGCAAAGGTTGAAAAGCGTCACGTGACAAACCAAGTAGTCTTCAGACGCAATTACAAAGTACCATCGATTATAGATAAAACATTTTATATAGCAACCTATTCACATTTACGCGATTATGCATAAAGTGCACTCACATTTAAACGAGTAGACGTATCTACAGCTCGTTAATATCTTCAAGTGTTTCGTTTTGTTAATTCAATGACTTAAATGTTCCATGTTTGATGACATACGGTTTTTGATGTATCTCGTTTAATGTATACACAAAATAACACACTAAACACAATGCTTTTATTTAACAGGCTACTTGAGAACGAGTTCCATCGCCAAGAATTGACAAAACACATTCTTAACGTAGTTGTTGTAATAAACGAGCTATATGGGAAAAGCTTACTGTATCCCGCAAGTTAACATATTTTGTTTTACATCTGGATTATGGAGATAAGTTCTACTACACATAAAATCTGCAAACATATGGTTAACTAGTAAAAACTTTTGATGATAATTATACCATGCATAATTAAGGTTTCTGAAAATCATCTTAATTAGTCCTAACATTTGGTGATACTGTATTGTGCATACCATATTATAATAGTGTTGCGTGCGTCAGAAGGCTTTACTTGTTCGACTTATTGGTTTGTTTGTGCAGTGTTACCCAGTCTAAAGTTGAACATTCAAAGCATTGCACAGCCAGATGTCAAAATGTCAAGATATACATTTGCTTTCTACTTGCTATTTTTTGACATAACAGTTGACATCGTTTTTTATTCGCAAGTTATCATTTACATTCACAACTAAAACACACGTTTATACGTCAAACCATCCTAAGTATCGCCAGTAAAGTTGCTTAGTTAAGATAGTTTTCCATGGAGACTTAATGAATGAAACTAACCCACAACAGGGCACAATTATCTGTCACCCATTGTTCAATAAAAACTAAAACAAACGCACGTTATTACAGTTTCAGTTTATATCTGAACCAAGCATGTATCTGCATTAAATATGTGTTGGTTACGCAACCCTTGTCACAGATGTTAGTGACTGTCTGTTTGTGTACACATGTAGTTTGTTTTAGCCCATTGTCCAGTTTTGTAAATGACCCATACAATAAACGAGGCCGCATGTTACGATGACAGGCGAACACAACCGTGGGATTTCAAATTTATACACGTCAAATTAAGGTCTTTGCTACGTTACGGTAATATTTTGTTTAAAAATATGAGGTTGAGTTTCAGATTAGATGCCAAAAGATCTAACAAAATAAAAGGAAACTTTCGTTAACACTACCACAGTTTCTGTGTTTGACCCAATAACTGCGCTCCTGTTGAAAATGACTAATACACAGTTAAAAAAGTAAATAAATAAACTTTGCACTTTTTTATCATTTGATTTACCAGAATTAGCGACATATTAATTAAATCCAAAGTTGTGTGAAGACCTTTTCAATTTTAGACTCTGTTGAGCGAATATATACATTGAGCATTAATGGGTCAATATATCTATCATTGGTCGAATAGCGGTGAAATACACTCAAGAAACGATCAACCAAATTCCCAACACAAGGCAATCAGAAATCGTTTTCCCCGTTGTTCTGGAGGACGGTTATTGGGATAGATACGCTTCCTGACAGCTTACAATATGAGAAACACATGTGCAAAAATTCAACGCCATCTCCTGCGTCTTCAAGACATTGTTTCGGATAATAATACTCTAAGTGGCACGTTGCTCTTAATTAATTTTGTCTTTGAAAACAGGCATTAGTTTGAACATGATAAAAGTCAACTATCAATATGCTTTTAATACATAGCCACTTATCCACAAATTCGCATTCCAGACTGGTACAAGACTCTAGGCAACAACTTAGAGGTTTTAAGAACTGTCACATGTACACCCAGTTTATAAATAAGTAATGGTTTCATCGGGGTGTTTTCGGGTGCAACGGGCTTTGAGACTATTAAGCGTAACTAAGCTACATTCAATGGTCCATTCTGCTACTGAAAACTGCCCGAAGGTACTATTATCATTTTGGAATCTTGGGTGTTTCAGAGGTGTTAGGGGACGTTCTGTAATATGATATGACTTTTAAAATTAAGTACCTCTCGCAGTGCCTGAGTTATTATTGTCTGACATGTAAAAACAGGGACCAAAACGCACAGAAACGTGGCAATTAAGCAAGTACATTGGAAAAATAAAGTGACTATAGTTACAAGTGTTTCTAGCCCTTACTGGTATAAAAGGACAATGGTGATTGATACTTGATCCTTTGTTATTAATTTGTACTTTTAATATGACGTTATGCTACTGACACTGCCTGGTATTCGAAGAGGACTGAGCACATAATTGAGGTGACTTATGCTTGAAGAATTGTCACACTCTAAGGCCAAGAGACAGCAAGTTCCACCAAGGTCATCTTAAGATTCGGACCCATATGTACTAACCTCTTTACATGTCATCGAGAAAGAGAGTATGAATGCAAGCTATGAAGCAATAATGTCAACTCAAACAGCGAAAAGGGCAACATAATATATTCAAGCCAATTATACATGCACATCATCATCAGTAACAACACCATCACGAATACCAGTACACACTGGTTTCAAACTTCACATAGTGGTCACCTGATCGAGGTCACACTGAACATAAACTGCAACGTGTTCTATTTAATTGATATATTCGGTTTCGTTCAATTCGTTTTGCACGTTGTTAATGTACCAATAATTGATACTGCCTGTGTACTTTAGTATCAAATCTATAAGTACACCGTGCAATGCTAGTACTAATGTATAATGCAGGGCAAACACGAGTAACAACTTGTAGATGGTGTTTTATTGTATATAGATCGTGTTATTTTCATATTCACACACCGAACTACTTTTTGTGGGGGCTTTAATGTAAGTATCATAATTGGTATAGGTCATGTTGCCAATAATAACAAGGTCAGAATATAAATGTGCTGATTATTGCAATAGTACGCTAACTCAGACTAGACATCAGAGACTAGTTAGGTGAGTGTTGCTACGAACTGTTGTAATATAAATAGCGTGTAAATATGTTACTATTTCTCACATTGAAAGGATTGGCCATTGGACATATGTTAAACAAAACAAGATGGTGGATGAAAGTGGGTATTTAATTGTTGTGCGCGTAATGCTGTTTTGTTCTCGAGTGCAGAGGCGTAGCGGGTTTTGCTAACACAAAATGACACAGGGACGTAGCTACCCGATGCGAACTCGGGGAGGTAGTAAATGTTAATGATATAAAGGTAAACTCAACATGTATTGAGCATGTCTTTAAGTTTTGTTTTAGTATAACATTCATGTTTCATGATTAGAGGTACTAAAAGGACTAGTCCACCTAAATGGCCGTCAACGAGTCGAGACAGGGATTCAATTTTTTCTTCAAAATCCCTGTTTGCTCATTATTGTAGCTACTAAATGGACCAGTAGCAATAAGAAACGAAGCAACACCAGAAGCACAAAACTCATTTTAACAGTCGAAAACCAACGACAATGATGATGACAACGACAAGAGTGGTAACATCGCTATTTTAAGGATACTTTAGGCTTCTTCACATTTAAACTGATACTTTTTGAAAGTACAGACATCATTTGTTCAATTCAATTTTGATGATAATGTTAACTGACCTACAATAATTGTGTTAAGTCAATAACTCGTAATAATGTTTTTCTCTGTGGTCAAACTGTCCAGGATTTTGACACCCTTGTCCATCTTATACGACACCTTTTATCGCCTTGCTAACATACGGGTACGTAGAGTGGTAGACGTCCTTTGATTTGTCACTTCTCTTGACTTCCTTTTTAACAACAAAAACTCGCGTGTAAGACCACATCAGAACAGAGACCGACTTATACCAGACCAGTCGGTATATTGTCTATTGATTCTATTCAAAATAAAGTTCGACTCTTGAAACAAAACAAACACTGCAATGCATTATGGGTGCGTTACTCTCTCTAAAACCTCACCAACATTTTGTTTGTCTCCCGTTTTCATGTTTTGTTAATATATAAATTATCATTTTGTTGCATTTATTATTGTAAGCATTTAATTTCCATTTGTCTACATGTATTTTAATGTGAATAGCTGTTGAAGGATTTAAAAAAGGCGTGACTGACTGGGCTCCTTTGTACATGTGACCCTTCTATATTCAGAATCACACTTTAAATGAACCCTGTGTTTTTAAAATGCTACACGTAATGCTATCCATACCGCCACGTTGCCACCACACTCTTCCGATTTCAAAACTCTGCAAGATGTTGCCATTTAAAATTACATGTAAAGTATGTACACTAGAAGCAAATATTACAAATGGACTATTAGCACGGTGTGTAAAATCGTATTGAAGTTTTATGTCAGTGTAAAGCTTTGATATCTCTCTTTTTATCACTAAAACTAAAACCTCTTTGTTGTTTGAAATGAATTTTATTGATTTAGACTTTGATGCAATGGGATATAAGAGCTCTGTGACTCAGACATGTTGGGAAAAACACTGAGGTCCGTTGTCAACTTTCAAAAAAAACATTAAAGCAACAAAAGCGCTGCAACCGTTTTCAAAAATAATAATAGCGTGATTTATTACACGTTTAAACGATCCCAACATCCAATAAATGGCCGTCCCTTTGAAGTTGCAACATTTCAAAAGAATACGCATGCCATAACGTTTTTGTTGTTTTAAATTGCTATTGAAATAAATAATCATATCACACAAGCTCCGATTGCACAACTGCTTTAAACTTTATCGACATTATCAGTGCGTGCGTTTAATTCCTCCTCCTTGTCGTCATCATCATCTACAAAAAATACATTGTACACAAACAATAATATCAACGTCTCCAGAATCATCATTATTATCATCATCGTCATCATCATCAGCATCGTATTAAAACAACAAAAACAAGAGCATTAACCTCTCCATACACATTATCATCATCGTAGTCGTAATCATCATAATCCTTCAAACTTTTTAATAATCGTTCATCGTCGTCATCATTAGCATTGACAGAACCCTTTTAGTACGTGTTTTCTATATATTTCACTCCAGTTTGAAGCATCGTTTTAATTTGTTAGTTGTTGCCTTTCAATTTTTACAACCTTTTTATCACACAATCCTTTCTTAATGTATATAATTAATCAGCGACTTAACCTAAAAATCTAACAGAAGTAAAAAAAAGATATATTTTCTTGAGAGTGAAAAGGAAACAGCGGCGTTTTTCTTCCCATTGTAACCTAGTTAATTTTCATTAAAACACCGACTTTTTGCTTGCACGGCGTAAATAATAATAGCAAAAGTGTTTTATAACCAGAAGATAAAGTGACCGTATAATTTTCACCGGCACACGTGCGTTTCGTTTTAAGCTAATTGCAAACACTAATTAGATCCTAGTATTTATAAAGAATACCACGTAGATTAACATAACATAAGCACGGTAAAATGGTAAGAATTGGAAAAGAGATGTACAAGCAAAGAGACCATCAATTTCTCTTTAATTTTCAGGATAAAAACGTGTTGGTCCGAATTTACTCTAGACCGTATACCATAACAGAAAGTCGATACATCGAACCGGGTAAGTTTAAACAATAGAAATTGGCCAACTAGAACACCTGGAAATACAAAGGTATGAATTAGATAGAGTGCACAACCAGCTGAGTGCATATATGTACGAGTTTCTTCAGTTGTACAGACAAGCAAAGGTTAAATAAAGCACAGTTAGGAGATATATAGGCCGTAGTTCATATATACAGGGTTATACGAGAGTTCTACTCTTTGACACAAGCAACCTGGTCATTGAATATATCGAACACGTGTACAACATGCCTTACTCTCCCTCCAGAGCATTGCCTGACACACCATCAAGATAACGCTTTTTTATCACCTCTCATATGTGTTGTTAAAGTATCGTGAACAATATAACGGTACTGTTTGGTGAACAATATAACGGTACTGTTTGGTGAACAATATAACGGTACTGTTTGGTGAACAATATAACGGTACTGTTTGGTGAACAATATAACGGTACTGTTTGGAGAACACTATAACGGTACTGTTTGGAGAACAATATAACGGTACTGTTTTACTGTAAGAATAGTACACACGTTTGCAAATAATTGGGCAAACACATATTTACTAATAGTGTTCTAATGTGCAAAAGATCGGAAAAAACATTTTTTTGTGATAATTTTACATGTATTGTTTATGGGGATGAACATGTATGTTTTTGCCGAATAAAATCTTTTAACTTTGACTTGACTTTGTGACAACATTTTCAAATCTGCACGTACTTAAATCATGACCTTTGTATCAAGTGATTATAAACTTATTAACAGTTTGCACGTAAGCCGTCGAGTGTGAGTCGTCTTTAGTTGGGACAAACGGAAACAAAGGTTTGAGCAGTTCCACGTTCTTGGCAAGAAGGTCAAAGTTCCTAAAAAGGTCTCCGTCCACGATACATCGTATCTGAAAATGCGCGCGTTCAAGTCATGGTGAACAAAATATAACAGTTTTATGTAAGGTGAAAAATGTTCATATAAAACTGATAAACTTAAGCAAAAATAGCTTTATAATATCACACGTGTGTACGTAGGTTACTGTTTGTCTTACGTCTACATACATTTAATACCACACATATTTTTCAAACTACATAAGTACAATTTTGACAACATCATTTTTAAAAAGAGTCTCATCGTTTACATTAGTCCTAAACCTGTTAAAAATGAAATACACTAGTTTTTAATTTTTGTGTATGTTTTCTAATATAAAAAACAACCTTTCCACAGCACAAATTTCTCAAGCGGCAGTGAAAAATCTCTCCCCGTTGTTTTAGGGACATTCCTTTGTTTCAATTAAAAGAGGTGAAATGTTGAAATTGTTAAATTGTGTTGGCAGTTGTCATGATAAGATATATTGCAATATCACCCTTACTATCTTCAATTAATTAATCAAAACTTGGCTGATTTATCGTCAACAACTGCTCCAACAATTCAACTCCTTTTGCCCTCTGGATTTTTGAAAAACGGACAAAAACCTCATCCTTCCCAAACCCCCAATAAAAGAGAGAAAAATACCCCACCCCACCGGAAAATCTCTCGAAAATCTCTCAAAAATAAATTGTGTCAGCCCGAGGTATAATTGTTTAGAAAAAAAAGAAAATAAGTAGAAAATGTCGCTTTTGATTGTGTAGTTCATAGATTCGAAGTTTTTCTTCTAACTTTTAACAATACTAAAGGGTGCTTGCCAAGACAACGTGTTTGCTATTTGTATTCGGTTCGGCATGATTACATGATTCGGTAGTTCTCCAGTTGTCAAAGAAATCATGTCCAAGTAATGCATGTAGCAGAATAAGACGTCAACAGTGATTAAACTTGATTTTCGTTTTCATCCAGCAAAGGACTTCAAAATCCGACAAAAGAATAAATGGTACAGCCCTAAGACACATCCGTACGAAGTCAGTTATTGAAATGTTAGCAAGTGTGGTGCCGGTTAAACATTCCACTTGTGGACGCAGGGAATCGCAACTGGCGGACACTGAGGCCACCATAAAGAGGTCATCAAAAAACAAACCCATTCAACCTCATACTCACAAAGGTGCAAATAAGAAGAAGAAGAACTGAAGAGAGATAGAGGATTTGAAATAAAATGGTCACTGTCAAGGGCAAATTGAGGACACCCGGTGCTTATAACGCCTCTGCAAAGGCTTTGACACAAAGTGTACTCTCCCTTGTCTAAACAGTCAGGGTAATGATGAAAACATGTGAAGGAAAATAGTTCCTATACATACATCGAGGCATGTTTAATATGTTTTAGCATGTTTGGTATACTGAATATAGCCATCACTGGGTTTGCACTCCTCGATTTTGAATGTTTTAGCGCCTTCTGAAACCGTTTTAAAATGCCTGTGGGTGGAGACAGAGTGCAACACACATGTATTAAATAAGTTAACTTAATTGTGTTTAAGTGAAACATTTACGCTCCTGTATTTTGCCCGGATGCCTATCTTTAGCTATAACTATCAAATTAGTATTAAAATTAATGTTTCAGACTTTAATTGGCGTGTAGAGAGACTATGTGAACAAATGGAGCTGGTACGAACACATGTTATTGTTGACACTTAAACTTTTGATTGTCTTTTTAAAAAAAAACGTGTATCAACATAAACGTTAGGCAGGTATAATTCATGACTGTCTACTTAATTTCCCTCGCGGCGGTCAGCTATGAAGCGACCACCTGGGTTTAATGAATCTTCACTTTCTTGAAAAATGAGATTTTTAAGAAATTATGTGACTCCTATCCCAAGCATTTATTTAAATTATCAGATGTGTTGCTATTGTTACCGACGATGATTCAGCATTTGTAGATAGTTTTACGGACACGTGAAAACAACTATAAGTATACGGTTATGTAGTGGTTTTCTTTCGTCATTTAAATGGTGTCTGAGGTTTCGTGTTGTCTTATTTAAGGTGTAAACCCGTTTTAAGTTCGATAAGACTGTAGCCACTGTGCAGTTCAAACTTGGTCGCAAGGAACTCATAAGGTCTGTACCAACAACCAGATAATTAGTTTGTTGGATAAGTCCTATTCAAGGATTGTTGATAGAATTATTGTTTCAGTATTTCTTTGAATGAATTGACTTGTCCAATGACCGTACATGTACAGTATCAGTACCCATTGTGCGTGCATATTTATTTAGCAATAATGTGGACGCACTTCTGTTAATGCACAGTACCTTAAGTTTTCTGTAGTTTCATTTACTTTAAGCATGTTTCACTGCCTGGTAAACGTAACCTTTGTTATTTTATAAAAGTAAAGCCCGCCTCGTTAAACACGCCATTAGTTACAGTTTAAACCACATCGGTAGGACGGTAACTCACACACCCTCAACAAACTTTTACTGGACATTTGAAAATTTATCTTCACCGGCTTTAGGCTGTAAATAACATAACTTTTAAATGACTCAGATTAGAACATCGCAAATGAACAAAGTGGGTGAAACGAGTTGTGTTTTAAATTACTTGAACACAAACTACAGTTAGAAAACTACATGCACCAACCAAGATGCATACGAACCTGTTGCTGCGTTATTCAGCATCTTGGAATCTCTACTCATATGCGGAGGTTACATATTCGAATCCCAAAACGTTCCAGTTTACATAGCCTTTGTGACCAAGGAGCTCCATTTGCCGAGCTCACTCACAAATGAAGCGCTGAAGTGCATTTTTTATACGCCACTATATCAAAAGTAAACGTTTCGAACATATTATTGTTATAAAAAGTTGGTTATTGTCACTAGGACTCGTGGACCAAACCAACACTGCAACACATTTGATTGAACCGTAGACCTGCTAGTTAGAAGAGTGGGAGTAAAATGGGAACATGGCCAAACGTCTGACTCCGCAAAACCACAGTACAAACGTTCACCTCCACGTGAAAGTGTTGTCCTCTGCTGCAAGATGGTATGCATTAATATATCTCAAATGTAGTTTATTAGCAAAACCATTATTAGTTGACATATGGTTTGAAAATGGGGAAATTATGGGGCTATTATAAACAGACATCATTATCGTCGTCATCATCAAACATCATCAATATTAGTTCAGTGTAAACATGTGTTAAAACGCTATTATTATCGCATAATTTCAGCCCTGTGCGTACTTGTGAAGAAACATGGCAAAACTTTTTTTCACAAATTGCAGAACTTGAGAAATTATTTGTAAGCAAGGGTAGGTAATTAATCACGCATTATGTTGTCATCATTAAGCTTCCAATGGGCGAGTACAAAGTGAATACAAAGTGGAAACGACTTTATTGTGCATTTTACAAATGTTTTACCAATCGTGAGTAGATGGGTTCCAAGTTTTATCTCTACTAGTCTGTAGGGTATTTTGCTTCGTCTAATTGAAACCAGTTGTGATTCTCGGATTCTGTTTTATACTTTATCTACAAGTGAATTTCATTGTCTCTAACATATTTTGCACTCTGGTTTAGCTAAGTGGTGCCAGACTTTCTTAATAACCATCCAATATACCAACTAACTTGTAGAAAAGACAGATCAAGCGCTAGTTCAATTGTTTGATTATTTCACTCCTCAGAAATGTTTTAGTGAATCTCTTCAGAATATTTCATTGTACGTTTGAAGGGTAAACATATATACGCACATTCTTATACGTATTGCGACTTCAAACAATTGAATATTTGGCCTGGAGGAGTTATGCTTACTAGATTGACAAGAGGTCCTTATGTATCTGAACCTATGATCAAAACAACGGCGACAACAACATCCTCACAAAACAAGAATAAACTACTTCAATCATTTTGATTAATGTGGTTGTTTTAACAGTGGCATCATCATCGTCGTCGTCATCGCCATGTCGCTATGGCAACTTAACCCCATCGTTATATCTTCCCCCAATTGTCTTGAATGTCAACGTCAACACAACTCCATTATCCTCATCATCCTCATTCAGCAGCATCAGCAACAACAGCAGCCCACGTTGAAGTTGTTGTAGCTGTTAGTGTAAAGGTCATAGTGCAATGACGTTTCACCATTGATCGGATGTACATTTACTAAAAATATGTTTCTATCACACTTTCAAGTGTTTGAAATATATTTAGCAAACTCATATTTGTACATGTGTATCAGTGTAGTTTCAGCTTTCACATGTATGTACAACGATTCAATCACATTACTTTTGTGTGTAACTTATAGAAACACATCTTGAGCTCTTCTTCGTACTCATTGTATCGAGAAAAATGAAACCGTTTCAATTAGCTAGATTTCATTCACAACATTAGCCTTTTGTACAACAGTAGTTAAACTGAGAGACAGAGAAGGTTTGCCTTTTTTCAATTTCCACACTTGATTTATATCAGTCATTTAGACTAGTTCAACTGCT
>ENA-OREC01001185-OREC01001185.1-marine-metagenome-genome-assembly--contig:-NODE-1185-length-12695-cov-14.616183_pt1 | contig 12695 bp, 8 predicted proteins | sample MGYA00248626_ERZ508543 | MGnify/ENA primary metagenome ERZ508543 (study PRJEB26211, sample SAMN05518279) | marine metagenome | isolation source: Puget Sound, Washington, USA | host: Bankia setacea... | reverse complement strand
ACACACACACACACACACACACACATATATATATATATATATATATATATACACAAGAGAAAACAGGATAGCCTTAATAATGTTTAAGTCCTAGCTGATGATACTCGCGCCCATTTTGATGGAAGGAAACATTGTTCAGAGAGGTGCCAATGGCGAAACAATCTGGCAGAAGCAGACGACCCAGCGGTAGACATTTTGGCATCAGACGATCTCCCGCTTGACCGTTTGTTCCTGATGGTTATGTTAAACACGCCTAGTTATTTATTGTCGACTGACCGGTAAATAAGGACTCGGGAAATTGAATATATGATCTATGGAGTGTGGAGAAGACCACGGGATGCCTTTTACCAGCCTGCTAATGCACATTAAACTTGATGAATTTCCAACACCTTCCACTACAGCCAAGCCCAGAGTGTGAGAAAACCTCGAAATTCTAGACGGGCATTTATACATCAATAACACTAATTACAATCATTCTATTACCATTAGTTACCGCCAGATTTTGATATCATTATGGTAATTTTACAACCCTTTCCACAAGAAGAGTAGCCGGAAAATTGTTCCCTAATAAATGGAATCTCGAAAAATCGTACTGTTGTTAGCGGGCGGTCGTAAATTGGACATTGAATAATACACGCCAATGTAACACGGTTATCGCTACTTGTTTCCCGAGTTTTATTGTCGGGTGCAATGTGGGAATACCCGCTGTTTGTTTAGTGCCGCACACGTAGAAAATTGTGAAAAAAGTAACAAGTCTATTAGCATTTTATTGGCACTAAAGAATGAGCCTATTTCAAATATCTCAGTGAACAGAGCAACCTATTCACGGCATCGATAAATGTATAATTGTTCAGATGTTCCACACATGTGTACGAAACAACTAAGTGAAACATTAGGGAGAAGTGTAGTTAAAATTTATTGGTACCCTCTACTAACTGTAAGAAAGTTATTACCCCCAGCTCCAGATGAGAAGGTTTTCCGGGTGTTTTATATCTAGTATCAGAAACAAAACCTAAATCCGTAGATGAGACAAGTTTGTATGACAGGAACAAATTATGACATTAATTACCACACAAATAATCTAAGAGCAGTGTTACCGATATGTCCGGGAATAACTCTGTCTTAGATATTCTTTGACGATCGACAGCTCAAAGAGATAACAGTTCCAGGAGTAGGAGAGGAAAAAATCACCAAAGGGACTTAACTCCGACAATTAAAAGTTGATAGGAAATATGACAGAGTTAATTTTCTTTTTCCTATAGAAATGTGCATTCGTTAAAAATAAGCGCCATTTAAATATCAGAGGTTGCGACTGTGAACGCATACATAGTCTCGTTGAACTGATGTTTGTTTAAAAAAAACACAAACTTGTTTTATTGTTGTTTTTTTAATTTTGCTGTTTGAAAGAAAAAAATGATTGTACTGTAAAGATGAGTAAAGATGTTATAATAATATGAAGGTTTATTGTATATGAAACTGCACAATTAAAAATGTCCCGTTTTGGTACAATACATTCCAAACATGTACTTGCATCAAACAGGTAGTACATCACAACACTATTGATTGTAATCTCAAACGTAACTGAAACTTTTAGTGAACCGGGTATTTGTGATTAACTATTTTGTAATATAATATATATTCAGACAAAATAATAGTTACGTTAAGGCCAGAAGGATTTCTTTGAAACAAATCAGTGTGGTATGTTACATGTACAATGCTCCTTTCAAAGGCAATAGTAAAGTTACCAGAAACACAGACATGTTGGTACTTAAAAAAAACAATAATAGGTAATTTGTTCATAACTATATAAAGAATGTTTGAAATATAACATGTACTAAAGTGATTTAGAGATAAGTTCGACTAATCCAGACGGTCAATCATCCATGTGAACATAAATGTTTAATGTACAACACGTACGTACGAGTATCCCGGTGTTAACAGTTTTCGCGGATGCAAGGAACAATATAACATAAAAGTTCGTCACATGCAAACTTTGACAAAAGAAATTGAACATATGTATAAACAAAATACTTATTTACAATCGTAAACGATTTCGTCCATTTATTTCATCCCAAAACCGTTGAATACATCGTAACTATCAAGCCACCATGTGTGAACTCTGCTTACAATGACGTCGTCTTTTATCGGCGTCTGGGAGAATTCGACAAGGGGAGATCAATAAGTTTACAAAAATGTTTCCTCTAAACGATTAAAGAAACAATATTTCACCAAGAATACTCTTAAAACAAGTAAAACACACGCTTCAAGTATGTAGAAAGATGCTGACAATGAAGTGACTCTTTTTCACATGTACCTGTTTGTTATAGCCCTGAGTTGACAATGTCAATGTCTATTTCAACTTTTTATGTTATTTTTTGTATGGAAACTTTTTGACAACCCTCTACACCAACTGTTTCTTCTTATTACACACACAGTATGCATATATTAGGTCATCTTGCATATATGAAGATGTGAATTATCCTTTTGAAGACGATTTATATATTCTTAAATTACCCTAAACAGTGTTGAACCTCGTAAGGGACCGTGTGTTAAACTGTTTAAGAAAGTTCATCAATTTGACCTAGTTTTGATAAATACGGAGAATATGACGTCACACTATGTCGGCTTATGTCAAAACACCAAAACATAGTTTACAAAACAAATTAAAAATTGGAAATATCGATGAGAAAAAATACCTGAAAATGGAGGTGGGTAAATTCTATATTTTGCGCCGGTCAATTTCAATTTTATGCTATTTACTCTAGGTCCCTCGATTTTGTTTCATGATCAGTTTACTTACAGCTTACTTCATTGTTTACATCCCGTATTGGTCAACTATGAAGTCACGCTAGACTGAATGATGTCAGAGGGATTTCAATGTTATCGGCGAAAATAGGAGAACGGCGAAATCAGGTGACGGCACGATATATGAACTTAAACTAACATACACCATTATTATACAGTATACATACATTAACAACACTGACACACATAAGGAAATCGTGTTTACAGCATTATAGCATACCCGTTGTGTATACAGCAATCATTATTGTAAGGACTGTCTTTAAATAACCATTTTTTCCAGCTTTTTAAACTTTTAAGGATTTTTCTAATTGTGTTAATATTGTATCAATACTAATCGAAATAGAAATAAAACTATTGCACTTTTAAGCACATATCGCTCCTTTAATATAAATCATTATTTTGCAAAAACAATTTGGTTTGACCCCTGTTTTGAATAGTTTTTGTATCAGAAACCACATGATAAAAGGTTTCATCGTGCCTTATTTTAAAAGAAAATATACGATCTGATTTTGGGTATTCAAAATATCCAAAAGGTATACATAATCACGTGTGGTAATACATAGAAACTATTAAAATGGTAGAACTAAATACATAATACCTAACATGATCGATAAACATACATGGTGATGCAATAATAATGCACAAATGATGTTAATTAATAAAAACAGGCAAACTATAATACGTTCATATCGTTTTAGGAAACCATGCATGCTTTTGTATTACATATTTGGATACATATTTAATTTGCGTGAACATAATATCAACGTTTTGTTACCTGCCTTTGCATTCAGACGTTTGCATTATTATTGATAATAGTAACCAGACAAAGACTAACAAAGTTGAAACTCGGGTATTGGTATACCATGTCTGAGTATATCGTTCACCGTAGCAACTACACATGCAAGTTATTATCAACCAAAGGAGGACACGAACGATATGGTAATCCATTTTATACTCATTTACTAATGTTATTTGTAGAAAACGTTTGTCGTGTGTGTAAAGTAGCACGTGCAATTTGTAGATTGAATTTTGGCCACTGTGCTTGTAATGACTTCTCCTTCACTGGCAGATTCTTACATCTCAAATCATTACAATACAAAGAGGGGTTTTAACATTGTTCTTACCAATTTTAGTCAAACATACATTTCACTTGAAATTTTAAAGAAGGTTCTTATGTTTCTCATTTGTTGCGTTGACGTCTGTCTACACTGACTCCACGACCACATTAACCAAAGACGCCCTCTTCTCCAGCTCTTCCATCTTGTCGTACAGTGTTCTCTTTCTATTTTCTCATAGTATGTTCTAACACATAACACTATTCGGGAAGGTTTCAGTGACAATTAAATGTAAACTGTTTCAAGGCGTAGTTTATGTCACAGTGGTTTTTACCTCACTTCCGAATCTTCAGAAATCGACATGAAAATACCTGTCTCACACTCAAGATCGATAAATACACACTTTGTCATCACGACCATTGTATACTTCCCAATTACTGTCTGGGTGGTCTGTGCATGATTCTATATTTACATTTTTAACGCCTTCTTCTAAGAAAACCCTTAATTCAAAACCACCTAAATATTTAAGTGATTGTTGCTCACCGAACGATTTAACGCCTACTTTTTATACTGCTGTGCTAAACACTACTGTTAATGACATGATTCCTTTGCTTGTCTATCTTTTATGAGATCATTTCTTTTACAGTTTCCAAGAAGAGCATCACTGTACTTGATCGACAGACGACCTTGAATGATAAAAAAACTTTCAATTTCCTACATGTGTTTAGCCAAGTTTATTGGCGATGTTACGCAGTTGTACTAATGGCCATGGCTGTAGCATAGTTCCTTGTTTGTGTAGCAGTTAAATTATGTATGAACTAATTGTTTAATAAATATTACAATACTTATATTATTTCGGAGTTGTTCGTATAACACTTGGCTAATCAAAGCATGTAAGCTTCAGTATTTCTTATAATATTCCCATATATTGATGTAATTATTTCCTTTGATGTAAGCACATTCAATCTCGCCTTCCAATCAGAATGCAAAACCTTTAAACGTAAGATAACTCGTAAAGATACAAACCCTGTATGGTAAACATTTTATCTTTTATTTGTAACATTTCCAAGTTATACGCACCACCGAAATTAACATAACACTTGAAATGTGGGAGTATGCAAGGAGGGAAGAAACGACATCGCAAAAGTTGATTTAACATATAAAGGTTAAAATAGTCTGAAATGGTACCTTAGCTGCAGTTTACAAAAAACGTATTAAGCATACACAACTAGTTTTAGTTATGACAAATGTGTATGTGACCATAGAAAAGATAAGAAATGAAGGAAACAACTTAAATTGATAGACATTGAATGAAAATTTGGACATCAAATATATAAACACAAAACAAAATGAAACAATTATAGTTTTATCTGTAGTGTAGGTTGGTGCAGTTACATGTCTAAGCTCATATATTTGTAAGTAGTTATCCGTGTTGAATTGCTTTTACATTACATAATAATGATTTTCAAAATAAATTTACAGCCAAATGTAATCTATGTCTTTACAGTTAATATTTTAGACATACTTGTCAATTTCATTTCTTCGCATTGTACTTAAATAATGTTCGATGTTGGTATTTACTGTTGGTCAATAAGAAGGTCCGTACTTGTACCCTTAGTACATATGTTACAGGTGTGGTCTTTGACGTCCACAATGTACTGAGATGCGAACATACATAGGTAATCTACAATATAATTATCAATAAACCGTGACTATAACATACCCTAAGTGTAGTTTGGTTTACTCACACGATTTGTATCAATGCAAGGCAAGTTTAAATTGATTTATACTTTATTTCCACATGGCCACTGTTTAATTACAGTAAATGGAACATACACGGATATGAGTTCAAATGTTATTTTAACGTTAACATAGAAATCAGAACTAAACAAACTAATCCAATTAATACCGTCTCAGACAGAGAATCGAAATATTCACACAGACAAACTAATCCAACTTATGACATGTTTTCAATTTTAAATACAATTAATTATAATAATACAAAATACGACGTCTGGTTATTATAATTCAGTGTTTATTTTTAATTCAATGACACTACCATCAAATAAACAACAGTGAACGTTCCTTTCTAACCCTGCATGTCTAAAACAGCATTTTAAAGCAAATAGCATATTTCTGATCCAATTGTCATTTTCAATTTGGTAATTATATACATGTAGTGTTTGTCATTTATAACCGTAACTGACACTATTTGGATATGTTGGTCTATAATTTAGATAAGTCACTTGCTTGTTTAGACTTTTATTTAACAAACAATTCAAATTGATTACAGAAGATTTGAACACCAGCACTTTTCCAAAGTAAAGTGTTCGATGGTTTTAATATGGTTATGACAAAATTCACACATATTTTACTTTGTTTACTATACACCGGAACAAATATATGTTTCAAAGAACTAGTCTGATGAACTGCGTGTAGTTAGAGTGTTTATATGTTTGAAAATACACTGGAAAATAAAACAGAAATCGGATGTTTTTAATAAGGAAGTTGATACATATATTATTAAATGGAGGAGGCTTGTTGAATAATTAAACAAAACAAACATACGTATTGCCTTGACAAAACAATATTTATATACGCAGCAAATGGGAATCAAAGAAGATGAAGAATTATTACAAGTATGTAGAGGTATATATGTTATCAGTATATCAGGTATGTGTGTGTATGACATAGGTATGTGTGTGTGTATGACATAGGTATGTGTGCTTGTGTGGATAAAATGCGTATATTTCAGAAAACAATTAGTGACATTAAGTGACATTATTAGTGTCTTTTAAAATCACATGGTTACAGTGAAATTATACTAAGATTTATTTTTATTCAAATGACAATTGTAAATGTTGTAAGAAATAAAAGATAAAGCACATTATGAAAATTAATAACGCATATTTTGAGATATTAGACATTCTCTATTCATATATGAACGTTTATACACACATTGTATTAACTTGTTTCAATTGTTTGATTTGTCAATATTGGTTAAACATATGTATCCATAATATATATATATATAGTGTACATATGATCAAACAACTACATTTATATAATGTTTGAAAACGTACTGGAAAACACAACGTGTTATGAATAGAACGAAATACAGAACAATGTTCTACGAAAGATCTGTATTATTTCAACGCTCTAAAATGTCTAAACTTTGCATTGTAACTTTAATTTCTGTTAGGTAGGTTGGTTATTCAACTCTTTTTTTTGAACAGATTTTGCCAAGTGCTAGAGTGTAATAAAATGGAATAAATGAAACGTCTATACGAGTTATGATATTTTTGCGCAAGATAACTATTGAAACAGATAACCCAATGTGCCCTCATTAGGGAAAAAATAATTAAAAACACACACAAAACACTATGGTTGTTCATGCTCAACATAAACTAAAAAAACAATAAAACATATCGCGAATTCACCCTCAATCATTTTTTAATTAACAGGTTCGAATGAAATATTTGTTCGCAACAACCATATCGGATGCATTTTATTACACACTATTTATTAGAATTGGGACAGCCACGTAAAGTACACAGATGCTTATAGTGCACTTCAATTCAGAGGCATGCACCTTTCTAGTAGGACAGGACATCATTCGTAGAAATTTAGATGACAAGAAAATCAATAAGTAATCAATATGTGCAACAAAAGTGCTTATAAATTACGTTTGTTTTGTTCATTGCCCCATCTAAATTTATCATTTCGTCATTCAATTAGCGCAAACAATACACAACCGGTTTGTGTCAATCATTATACAAAGGTAATAACATAAACTTGATAAACTTTGCAAATGCTGTAACGTAATCTATAGCAATTAATCGTGTTTCCTTGACGAGTTATAACAATCAAGAGTTAGTTAAGTCTCATAATCTATGTTCATAAAACTCACTTATAAAGATGTTTTCTGTTGTGTAAATTTGTCGGGTAATGAAGAGACGTCATGTTATCTTCTCCATCTACGCCTAGTACAAAACGCAGAACAATCACCGCATCACTACAATAACCAGCTCTCATTGTTTTATTCTGTGTCACTTAGCCAGCTTCCTTTTCTGAAACAAAAGCCAAGAATAAAACACACGGAGAACATGAGCTTACAATTAGAGACCAACTGTAATTAATGTTATATATTACATAGAATGAAGTGAGGTGAAAACGTAACATTAAATCGGGCCCTGTATTACGTGGAACCACATGAGGTCGTAACAAGCATTATGGGCAACTTAGACATAGATGACAGGCCTCATCGTTTTATATTGTTGTATTAAATCATCCTTGAAAGTGAAGAAGGTTGTCGCCACGAGTACATATCCACTGAACTAGAAGAAATGACAGATACAATTAACATTTATAGATGAAAAAGGCGGTGGACGTGGACATAAGAGTATCATTGGCGTCGTCTGACGTAATGTTCAGCAAAACGGAAGTCCACTAGGATCCTTTGTCTTGCATTAGGTAATCAGAATTTGGAACACGCATTCCTGAAACAATAAGGTTTTAGTGACCTCGTACATGGTATAAGGTAAACTAGTAAACGGTTACATTCAAACTCGACATTGTTGTACACTTATATTTTGACAGGGTATTTTTCAGCGAATTGTCTTTAATATCAGTTTGTGCTTATTAATACTTTAACTTTTTTTTTTGGCAATACGTATGTACGCAAATCATATGCCATTGGCCATTTACAAAAGAAATTACGGAAAAATAGCTCAATGACCACACCATATATACACAAAAACATAATAATATGTATATATACATGTATACATACAATTAATTGAATAAATACAAGTTACACAATGTTTTATTTCTTGAAACAAGGAATATTTGTCAAATATGATAAGTAATTTATTTATAATACTAAGTTTTGTGCAATGCTTTGTTTCTTTTTGTTTAAAAACAATATAGATGAATTTTGCAATACGTAATTGTTTTCTCTTGTTTTCTGTAGACATAAGATTAATAAATAATGTTATATTTGGCCATGCGAAATTAATAAAACATTCATTTCTATACAATCTTCGATAAATAGGACAATTTAACAAAACGTGATACTCTGTTTCTGGTTGTTTTGGGGAACAAAATATACAAAGTCTATTTTGTCTTTCAATTCCAATACAACGGTCTGTTTCAACAGCTAAAGTATGAGATAAAACTAATTTGTGTCAGTTATTTTTCTATATGCATCATTTTTAACATTTACTAAATAACATTTAAATTCAAAATTGAGTTTAAATTTTCTATAACAATCTAGCTTATCCTGTTCTCCATTGCTGTATATAAATATCGCGAAGTCTTTGTTTAATAATTGGAAACTCTTTTAAAGAAATGTTAGCGTTAATGCACAAGGAATTGCTTTTAATAACAAGCACACATGAACTGGATAATGCAAATATATATAAAACAGTTATAGGGTAATGTGATTATGCTTTAAGTAATATTTAATACTTATATTTTGAAGAAATATCGACAGTTCATGTGAATCTTAATTTTACCATAACCACAAACATTGTTTTGCACCAGTTCTCTTGTTGCGCTGTTTGTTTTCTAATCAGATAATACAGTTTAAGTAGAATGTAAGTAATACACATATATAATCGTTTTGTTAAAGGAATAAGGTGTTTTACAATGTTATGCCAAATGTTATGCCAACTGCAATAAATACACTGCATATAACATTGCTCTCTAACCCTTTGAACATTTCCAAACAACAGCATACAGATTAAGACCTCATCGGTTTGTACAATCATATTTTATATCAGATAGCATATTTCTGACCCAATAGTCATGCTCAAATGTGTTTCAATAACATAACACCTGATGCAAAGAATTGTCAGATATTTGACTTGTTTTGAATAACGTTCACTATACTGTATGTAATCAATACAACTTAGACGTACATAGTAAAGTGTTGGACCAAACATTACAGACACTTTGGCACGAGATGCATCATACGAAATAGCAATCATATCGTTGGCCTTCGTTTAATTTAAATCGTGAATAATTGTTTTGAATCCTTATGTAGCTTTAACATTTAACTAGTATATTATGCGCTAACATCTTACGCAATAAAATATTGAAATGAAAAAATGATAACGTATGATAGTATTAAACAATGGTTTTTGATTTTAGTTTATTTACATAAATGCTTTGGTCGAATGTTACATGTTTCGTCGTATAAGTTTACTTCATTGACCAAATCAATATTTTACTAGAACCTTAAACTATAGGATATATAACTGACCAATACTTAATTAAAACGCAGTTATAGTATATACTTACAAACGTTATTCTAAAATTATGTAACGCTTATTTCCCTTTTTGTGTTCTTAAAAGAAAAAGGACTGCTGATGATGTCTAACCAGGAAATGGTGTATAACTGCGCTAAAGTCAGCTTGTATGTGAGTTTGTTTATGGTTGCTTATCGTTTTTTATTCCTATACTTAGGCATTCATTGACTTATCAATCTCTTATCCAATGTAATTATGCGTTCTGAATTATAGCAAATGTAAAACATTACCGCCTCATTTATTTTAATTCAAAGTGCCTACGTTTTAAAGAACGCCAATATAAATATACATTTACCTGAACTTTTCCTGTTTTCCGTAAGCTATAGCATGTCGTTAAATAAAAACTGTTTTTGCTTTTTTATGTTGTTGTCTAAAGTTTGTCATTGTCTATTTAAGATGCCAGCATGTCTCAGTTTTTATTACACTTGTCATTTTGTCATTTTATTTTTTTTCATGTGTGTGGTGAGTATTCTTTGGAGCAAAAAAACAACTACTTTTGATTTGCAGTCGTCTTTGGTTACAAGAAAAGAACATGTCGAAAGTCTTCTTAAGTGACATTAAATGCTGTGCTATTTGTTTCAACTTAATGAAGTTATTTCTAAATGTTAACTGTAACCTCGTTTTGAAAGGTTTACTGAAAGAAAAAAGTATTGTTCCTGTTTCCTGTATAGGCGTTTGTGTGTGCATTTCGCCAGAACAAATTCGAAACATTTATTGCAGTGTCTGTTAGAAGCATAGCTTAAGTTGTAACAATATATTCTTACTTTATACGACTTCTTTAGATATGCATTATATATCTTTGGTGCTGTTCAGACAATAATAAGGTTAGGAAAAAACAACTTATAAGCTTTTTGAAGACAGTGTGTCCTTTCATCCTTATAGCAGAGGCGAGTTTCGTTGTAAAGTTTGATAACCTATGCTACTTACAAAGTCTTTCAGAAATAATAAAACATTTTTATTTGTTTTCCAAAATGCTAATATCAAACTCGGTCATCCTTCAACATACCAGAGTTATAATGTTGTATATGAGCTGTATTCCTGTCAAGTCTTTTGTTTCTTATTTTTGTTTATTGACAAATAAAAAACTTTAAATATGATACATGAAGTTTTTAGTGTCAATGACCGTGTGGTTGGTCCTCTTGTTGAGCTGGAAACCGAAAACATAGCTCTTAAATATGCCCTAATTCTCCCTAGAGGTAAATGTATGACAAACCATTTATAATCTCAAAAACGACGTTCATATGGTAGTGGAAATACTAGTGTTCTACGTCACGAGCCCACACAAGTAGAAACCAGTCAATTTGCATACAATTATAACTGGTTGATATGAGTTTTGTAGTATTCCTTGAACATTATTTTAGTGTATTTTGATATTTTAAAAGCCCATCCAAGTAATAACGATGCTCATGATCAATAGCCTGTTTATACACCATTCTACAATTTATGGTTAAGCAATGTTTATTGTAACCATTTGTTAGTCTTTATGAGTGCTTGATCCTCTTGCATTTGAATCCCCCTCTTCTACATTATGCCTTAATAAAACTCAAATGATCGAATCTGGTTGGTTGCAAATGAATCGACCAGCTTGGCAAACATACAGAGACAAATGTCAGATATGGCACATGTTGGGAGCTTGCCTACAGTGAGTGATAATAATCTAAATTGTTGTAAAGTCACTTGCACCAAAGCAATTTCACTTGATATCTCTTAAAGTTATAACTGAATGAAAACCGGTGTACGTTGTGCTATAAATTCAACGCATTTAGGCCTCTTTCGTTGTCACTGTCAAAGGGTCGCCACCACACAGGCCAATAAAGTAACCTTTCAAAAGCAGCTGTCAACATGAACACTGTGTTTATCAATTTGTCAAATAGTACATTTATCGGGGTGGAATATCACCATTAATTGTTATATTCGATGGTAAAAAAGGAAAGGATTGTGTTTATATGACAACTACAGAAACACATAGTCCTTGATCTGTAATTCAAAATTGGTGGATGCCATTTTATCCTTCTATTTCGAGATTTATATTACAGAAAGAGTACGTTATGAACGGGTGTTCTCAATTTAAATTAACACACATTTCAATAGCAATTACACGCAAACACCTAATAATAATTTACATTATTACAACGATATTGTCAGTTACGTTATGTCACTGTGACAATAGTTGATGTAATATGGTAACTCGACACACTCACAATAATGTAAAGAAAGTCGGAATGAAAGCAATGAACATTCAATTTGGTTGGAAATATGTTTTGATTGTGATATAAAAATGACATTAGCATATGAATGTTTCCATGATACGAGTAGAGAAATTGTTAATATATTGTTCACCTGTTTACATTTCTGATAATATATTGAATAACGCTCAAAGTGAAACGGTTATGCTAATATATATTTAAGTTACTTTGAAATAATAATAAGAAAAACCAATCGTTTCAGTTGAGTATTATGGTGGCTTTTACAAATTACAGCCTTAGGTAACTATGAATATATATAGATTAGTAAGATTTCAAAA
>ENA-OREC01001184-OREC01001184.1-marine-metagenome-genome-assembly--contig:-NODE-1184-length-12697-cov-12.862995_pt1 | contig 12697 bp, 9 predicted proteins | sample MGYA00248626_ERZ508543 | MGnify/ENA primary metagenome ERZ508543 (study PRJEB26211, sample SAMN05518279) | marine metagenome | isolation source: Puget Sound, Washington, USA | host: Bankia setacea... | reverse complement strand
TATATAAATGATACCTATAAATAAACACATATATAAATGATACCTATAAATAAACACATATATAAATGATACCTATACATAAACACATATATAAATGATACCTATAAATAAACACATACATAAATACCGCATTAATAACACCATATCATTCGTTACATTGAAATAACGCAATATGTTTTCGCTTTGTATTAATTGAGCTTAATGGGTTTTCGAAATCTTTATTCCATGCCAAACTTTTCAATAAAACAATCAAGAAGTCCTATTTACTGAGTGGTCTGATGTTTAATGTGGACATGTAGGTACAGTTTAACAGTGGCGATGTGGTCGTTGTGTTAATATTCATACACAAGCGATAATTATTCTAGTTATAAAATTCTTGAATTATTATTTCATCTAACACCTAACCTTTTGGATGACCCCCTTCATTGAGCATACGTCCGTAACTAGTGACCAGGGAACTTAACAAATAAAACAATAGAACATTTCTGCATCACTATGTGGGTTATGATAAAACTGGAGTGTTAACTAAGATATGTCCACCCAGCAGTGGTTCACCCCATGAGATTTGGTTACCAGTTGAATGTACTTAGTTTATTTAGTAACCGTAAGCAGCTTTTACTTTACTGATACCTCAACAACGATAACGAATTTTATTGAAAGAGATATTGACAATAAAGATGACGATTAAGAAGATGAGGATAATGTTGCTGATGATAGTTGAAGTGATATTGATAGTGGGTTAACATCATTATGTTATACTATTTTATAATGTTTCAGTAAAGTCGATCATATGCTCTTTCTAAAGTCTCAAAATGCTCAAATAGCGAATAGCAAAATAGCGAAAATACCATCTTTAAGGGCATTATGAAAGATTGGCTATGTCAAATAAGCCTCCTCGTTAGATATCGTCGAAACAAACAAAACAAATTACTATTATTATTAGCGTTTTTGTTTTGCTCTAACCAACGTGTTGGTCTCGAATTCACGCCTGACCGGTTATATGTGAGATCTGCTGAACACTGCGCCACACATTAATCCCTCACCACGAGATGTATGGTCTTCCATTGGAGATGTGCAATTTCAAAGATAGAACTTTGAAGCGCAAGACAGTATCAATAATTTGAACACATTTCCAAAGATTTGCGTCTGTCTTAGAATTTGAAGATCTTAAAGGGAGGACTATGCTTCTTGTTGAAACAGGTTTCCACGTGGAAGACTTTCATTTTGTCTCAATGCACGTTTTCAGGGAACCAGTACGTTGAGTACAAACAAACGACTGAAACAAATAACCTGCAGAAAATATATATGCACTGACACTGGATCTTGAATAGGTGTTTCCCCTTGAATAATTATTATAAACATTTGCTGCTATATAACACCAATTAAACACTAAATTCAATGTAAAAATAAAACATAAAAACAATTTTGCGCTGACGGTACTCTTTTCCTTTTAGATATCTATAGAGCAATTTTACAGTGAATTTAATGTTTGATTGGTGTTATACAATATTGTGTGTATATAATAATTATATAAGGGGAAACACCTATTGAAGCTAAAATACCCGTGATAACATGGCATAAATTTGAAAATAAAACGGAACAGTATAACAGAAGAATCAACACAGAACAAACTCACATGCCGATTGCTTACCTGCATTACAAAAGGGAGCTCGATACATACATGTATATACTTTTAGTTTGCAGGTGTAAACATAATTTATCAGGTAATGTCAAGTGTGAACGTTATATTACGTTTGTTCTTTATCTAATAGTCAGCTATACATGTTACAAGTACGACTGTAGATAAGCTGATAAATCGGTTACATGTACGTCGGATCGTGCAGGTTTGGTGTGAGGAAAAACTCTCGTTAAATCTGTCTTTGTTACATAGCAATGGTTTTGACTATCGTTATATCCGAATTTGTTGAATTAGTAAATTATGGTTTTCTTAGGACTTGGAACTCGTAAAAAAAGTAAGCAAGTGATGCGAAAGACTTGAAACGTAGCTTTTCTGCATCATCTATTGAGGGAGCTTTTTAAATAAATAATAACCTCATCTCCCATAAGGCCCGCAATGTGAGCAATTGTGATATTATGTTTCTTGCTCAAGGAAACAATGGAAGCCTTTGCTGGGACTCAAAAACAACCACTGCTCCACGCCGCCCCAGAGATATTGAAGTCTGGCTTTGTTATGTTCCACTAGTTTCAATTAAAGTTTCCTTTTCGTTCCCAATAAATATTTTTTATAAATATAAATATTTTAAGGAATTAGCATACATATATTATGATAAATGCTTCTAATAAAGGAATCTGTGTAGAGTTTTGAAGAAAAAAACCTAGCACAACATTTACCTACTTTCAAATTGCTAAAGTACTAAAATTATTTTAAGACTAACCCGTTAATTATGATTATTAGGATAAAGGACCGAGTTCAGTTGTCTAAATCTTCCACGAGGCCATACTTTCATAAGTACTGTGTGGCTATGAAATACAGATGAATATGTAAATTTTGAGCGAAAGTCCATCTCTAAGCCAGATTTCAAGAACTCAATAGATGGTCTCAATAAGCACATGGCTCTCAACCCAATCAACCTGTGCTTGTCACATTTTGTGTGAATACTTTTATAAAATAAAATATGTTTAAAACAATGAAACATACGTGTATAGAGTTTACAAAATGTATACACCATGTCCGATTATTGAACACGTAACTTCATAATTTCAAATGTGGTTGATATCTGCAAAAGCAAATCAAAATGTGTAGTATAATATTTAAGAAGTCAATGCATAGGTGTGTCATTTTCTTTCACACGTTTTTGAGTCTGCGTGATGCTAAGATCATATTTTAAAGATACAACCTCCGCTTACCAGACCACCGCTCACGTCTTAATGTAAAACTAACCACCTTGATCAGTTACTCATATCCTTCAGTTCACAGTGTAACATAATTTAACGAATAAAATGTTTCATGAAATGTCAGTAAATACACGTTGAGGCGGTAAGCGCGAAATAGTGGCACGTACAATTGAATAAGGACACAGATAGAGTTTTCGCGCATTCAACCCTCGAGTCGTGTACTCACCGACTGACTCAGACTCTAGTTTCTCATTCATATAAAAGCCAAACTACAAGAAACTGTCGTTCGAATGATGTCATAGCCAATTTATTGTGATTAAGAGCTCAGAAAAAAACTCATGTTAATTGTTTAATTGTACTTCGTATGGAGGTCATAGAAGCCTATGTTTTTCGTCTGGATGTTCGTCATATAACTAATTCTACAGTCAGTTATTCATTTCATTATGTCACATCATTTTTCATTTGTCCGCCCACCAATCTTTCCGTCCATCAGTGTGAACGTTCTTTGTTGGTCCGTCGGTCCGTCCGTATGTATGTATGTCCGACACATCATTTTGAACCTATGGGAGTTTTAATGTTGCATGGAAACTGTTGATAAGCTCATAATAGGGTTTATGGTTAGGGTTATTGTTGGTTTAAGTAAACTCATAAACACAGCTGTACCAGCAAAAAAGCTCACAAATAACTCCCTATATGCGCGCCAGTACGTCCGGGCCAATATTTGGGCAAACTATGTACCACACAAGTACCACACTGCAGTGTTGGTCCGTTCGTCCGTCCGTCCGTTCTAGCGCTCATGATTCGGTTGTTCTGATTGACAGTTTACAAATTCGTTATTTATTTCATCGATATGTCTGTATTTCAACTTCAAATATGGACCAACGACCGATTGTAAAATTGCAGTTAAAATGAAGCAGAATTTAAGGACTTGATGCAGATTTTGTTCAGTGGGTTTAATTATGAAGAAAAAAATATGATACGACCTTATCTTATACACATATGCAGTGTATGTGAACATTTGTGTCTTTTCTCAGATTTAATACAAACTGTTTAAGATAATGTTTGGAAAATTAAAGTCAAAATTGTGCGTGTACTAAAACTTGTATCCCGCTGCGTTGACAATCTGTTTGCCTTTCAAAGAAACTCCCGTTATATAACTTACATGAACAATTAAAAGGTCGAACCCCTGTGGCAATCAATTTAACCTACATGTAAGTTCGGATGTTACAAGTAGTATGTTAAAAACCGTGTGCTTTACGGAAGTGATGATGTTTATATGATGTTTATATGACTAATTACCGCACATAACTGATAACTCAAATCTCGTCTATCCCTTTTTACAAGCGCCTGCGGCCCCTTTCGATATACACGTCTATTCATCCCAGTTATCTAACGGCACGGAAATGAGTTTGACAGCCTAGCACCAACCCATCACATTCATTAAGTGAATATTGAAATGTAAATGAATGAAAATTGAAATGAATACACGTGAGTTCAATTAGTGTTTGAAGTAATGATAAACAATTCATTCGGTCAGTGAGTTTTCTCGTTTCGATTTGCTGTCCTGTGGGCATACATTCGGACAGTTCAATTTGGACATACTGACTTTTTTAACAGGCTCATGGTGTAATAGTTTCATAAAGAAAAAAGTTCGAGTGTGTGAGTGTAAACGTACCTACATGCCCATTGAAACGAATGTGCATGTTCTGATAGCGTTTGAATTGTTGGCTTAAGCGAATGATTGATTTGTTTTCACCAATTTCTAGTCTGCACGTGTATGCACGAATTGGACAAATTTTCAATTGATTTAGAATAAACGGATTTTGATTAGCATTAGATACGCAAAACGCTTGATATGCTTTAAGTGTAATAGACATGAACTTAAAATGATTTGTGCAAGAAGAAAATGAATTTGACAGTTTGAAAAGTGACAGAGATTAACTGGTATTGCAATAAAAAAATGATTTAAAATTCAACGACACAAGTAGTTCGTGTGGGAATAAATAAAGTCTTTATGTTATTACTGATTAATTTAAAGATAACAAATAATCAGCAACACAGCAACAAGAGAGATACCCCACGTGACAGTTAGGTCTATATAATATCAGTGTGTTGGTGGACCCTTTATCAAAAACTTTGAAATAAAGGGGTGGTTGCTGTTCATACATATTCAGACTCCAGTGAAACGTGGTTGGGAAAAAAGTGAACGCTTCGTAAGTGGATTTAAAACCTGCATCACGTGATAGTACCATCTGCGATTAACATATTTATTTATAAAACCGAAGGATTAACGTTAACCCGTGACGTAACTATTTTAAAACTGCAGGATTACGAAGACGTCATTGGCCGGAAATTGTTTTTTGTTTTTTATTTAAAGTACACAGTTATTTTCGGATGCTGGAAATTGATTAAACAGAGTTAGCAACTTGTTAAACTGAAATTCCGTCGTCAGGAAACTGTTAGATTATTTCAATTTAGTGTTGGATTAGTGAATATTTGACATTATACAACGTGTGGTGGCCTATATATTTGTTATCTTGACCATTATAGATTTTAGTGACCGATTAAGTTCGTGAAAGTTGACCGTATAAAGTCATCCGGTATCTGTTGAACCATTCTATCATCAGCTGAACAACCCAATTATTTTTGTCATCCGAGTTTGTGTGTGTATATGTACTACATTGGTTACTAGTTTAAATAGTGACAGAGGATTTGAGTTGTGAAAGCAGACGAGAGTGTAAGAGACGGGAAATAAGCGCGCTGACGAATCAGTTCCGACTCAATAGGTAACAAGTGACATCAAACCGTGGCGTAATATAAACTCTAGTGATAACGGGATCTTCATGAAAGGATAAAAAAGTGATATTGTTTTTGGTCGTGCAAACGCTTTGAGAGTTAGAACAAAAGATAAAATATTTTTTTAAAAGACAATAGAAAACACACAGAGGAAAATGTGGAATTTAGTTTACATCGCAGCTGTATTGTTCGTTGGATTTATCGGAATAATTTCTGCAACAGGTATTGTCTAGTGTGTCTTTCTCTCTCGACATTTAGATACTTTGTTTTTTGTTTTGTTTTTTAAATAAACTCAGAGAAAGTGTTGAACGTTTGGACTCTGCATTGTCGATTGAAAATAGACATAAAGGTGTGTTGTCCTAATCTACGTTTACAAAGAGTTGGACTTTGAAAGAAAATTTAATTGTATGGAATTCTATTATACTATTGCCTCTATTCAGTTTTATTATATGCGCATGCGTAAATGGGTGCTTGTATCTGCAACCTCATAATATATTCTGCATCTAAACGTTAAAATTCCCACTGACAACAAATCACGTCGAGACATTTGTTTCACGTAGCAACCGTTGTTGTATTGTCGACAACATTTTCCTTTGTTTGATACAGTTTAGTACCGTTAAAAAAACGCCCCTCGGAAGCGACAGCAAATTGTCTTAACAGAGAGTTGGTTTTTATAGTAATATTATATTAAATGTACATTGCTATAAGCTGTTTTGAGACCGGACGTCGGTAGTCTTTAAAGTGAACAGGTCGTACTATTGAGTAGTTCTTTGGAACTTTGCTGTATAAAATAGATAATAATTATGGCATTTATTGAAGAAGGAACTCATTTGTACAGAACTATCTTACACGAGGCCCTCTATAACAACAACAACACAAACTTTTGAACATAAATAACAGTAAAATAAGTAGACTAAAGTCGAGGGTAGTTCCGGTCGGATCCTGACCAACTCTCATACTAAATGTTGTATACATATGTTGGTTAGCCTTTATAAGTATATTTGTGCTGCAGTTAGGAAGTACGCTTTCGACATCGATCAAAATGTTATCATTCTGACGCATATACATTAATGTCGTCTGTTTGATAAGATGTGTTCTTTGTTGAGCAGATTCCCGTCTTCCTTAGCTACGACTGACACGGTCAGCAACAAGTATCTTCCAGAATATAAAGATTTCAAACGAGGCTGTATTGAAAAAAATATCCGGGCAAGTTAAGATTGTGTAGATACGTCGTCTGCAGTTTGCTTCTGTATTAGATCAAGGGCACCTGAAGGACATTACAAAAGTAGTCTCCCTTATCGAAAATGGAACAACCTTTTTACTCAAATTTTCGAATATCTAGTAGTAGACTACCCTTGGTGTCTAACATATTTTTTCGCCCAATCAGATTTTTGGAAATTTTAAAAGTGTATTTCATGAAGACTGGTAAGATACTGGTGTATAGATATATTGCGTTGTCTGTCCAAAACAAGATAGGACACGTGAAGAAACTGACAAATATACTCTAACTATTCTAACTAGTACATGTTTGCACTTCCTAGAACATAAGAATGGCCAATATGACATTCTTTAATAATATGATGACGTTAAGATAACTTTCATGTGCACTTTCTTGGAACTATTTTCTGCGTCCTATCTTATATAAGGGCAAAGGGAGATAACGCTTATAAAACCTATCTTTAATAAGTTAATAAACCTTTCCTCTACGAAATTTAATCATATTGCCGGGAAAAAATCGAAATGGTAATAAAGCTGTTGTTTAATATGATTTGTACACGAAACTTGTAAAACAGTATGTCGCGTGATGTTTAGGTGTTTATCTTCAATGATCACGCCCTGTTAAAATAAAGTATATTAATTTTAGATCAGAAGTTTGCATTCACAATTTCAAAATAACCACTTCAATGTCATGGTCCAAACATCAACTACTTGTGAATCATTATATTTGCACTTTGTAAACTTCGCTACTACTGATTCATGGGTATCTTAGTTCCTTAAATATATACGTTGACAACGAGTTTCCAGTTCGTATATGTATACAGACTACGTCTAACTCAAATGTAACGCCATCGGAACTGCCTCGTGTGATATCGTGCAGATTCCGACTATTGCGTAACAAACAGTTCCGAGTATTTCCGATTAACATTACCGAAGAGATCGGTAATTTCCGTAAGTATACATTGGTCGCAATTCCAAATAAAGGCATGACACACAGACACATTGACGAACGTTCTCATTGGTTGATGGTTTTATCATCGTGTCAGCAATGTTTGTACAGATTCTAAAGGTTAATGCATTTGAAGGTGTTCTTGATGTTACAGTTCCCGGACTTATTCCTTTTATTTTTTTTGGTAACAGGATATTCATTTTAGAAACAATCTGAACCTTGGTAACCTTGAGTAAAAGGAACGAAGGTAACATATTCTAAAACTGGTATGTCCATATATCGGGACCCTTTGTTCATACGGTGCATACATAGCTGAATGGTTATCAGAAAAAAAGAACGTGTCCTCCATCTATGATGAAAGTTAAAGAAGAAAAAACATAAGGTTGAAATGTCTTTACACCTCTTTGATTAATGCTTCAAAGATAGGCTTAGGCAACAGACACCCGTTTTAAGAAAACCAAAGCTCAGAAAAAAAGATTAAAAAGACTTAAGTGGACTGAGAAAGCTATTCAAAATGACATGTAAGCAACAACTGAAATCACGTGGGAATGTTCAGAAACAAGACAGCATGTGTCATTGACCCTTAAACTGTTTATGTATCAATAAAGCAAATGTTTGTAAACATTACTTTATTGACATATTAATTTAGTAGACACATTGGTGACTTCTATAATGATGCGTAAGATGATCCAACCTGTGTGTTTATTGACAAAAGCTTTGGTTGACATATGACTTTTCTGAGATATACTAAAACAGTGTTAACACATCTCAAGACAGGTTGTGAGTTGCCAATGTAACGACGATTATTTTAAAAGGGTCCAATAAAGGAGTTATACTGTCACAGTGTCATGGTTTAGTTTTTTATTTGATTCGTTTTCATGTTAAAAATACCTGTGGATACGATCGTGCCTTTAAGACATGTGTCGCTGCCAACGTGTGCCGTCTTACTCATTAAAATATGCGTATGATATGTCTCAACTTCATGTCAAACAATGGAAACATAATTAACATACATATACTCGTATAGTTACTCGATTAATATACGATATGTCATAGTTATCATGATAAATCGTCCCCCTACAGATTAGAGATAGCAGAGTACTCATCTGTCAGATTACGCACAGGTCGATCGTGTCCTATATTGTGACATCGTACAAAGAGCCCGATAATAAATCCATCTTTAAGCCGACCCGTTGTCGAACGAGAAAAAGAAAAAGAAATAAACAAATGAATTAAATGCATGTACGAATAAATGATAAATAGGTACATAGGGCAGTACAAGAGTTGTCATTTGATAATCTTTTTTTTAAACCGAGTTGGAGATTTCACTCATCGAACCTTCAGCGTTCTTTACGATTACAGCGATTCCGTAACATATGATATAAATGTGTTCTATGTAAAATGACAACAAGCGTACATGCAATAAACCTTTAATGCCACGGGCTATTGTAAAAGTTATATAACATTTAAAAAGATGTACGCCACGTGATAAATATGTATATTGTATAGAATTTATGTACAATACACGTTGTCCAATACACGTTGTACAATACACGTTGTACACTACACGTTGTACAATACATGGATATTTGCACTTGTGGATAAGGTATATGTCCAAATATTAAAATTGAAAAAAAAAAAGATCTCCATCGTAGACAGTTTTGTGTGTACGGCTAATAAAAGGTACTCGTTTATCTTTTAGTCCTGTTGATACATTTATCTTCTGTTTGAGGGCATTCGTATCCCAACCTTCGAACATACCATGTAAAACGTCCGCTGTGTGCGAATTTAGAATGACCTCTAAAATCACGCTGTCACACTGACATTTTTTCATAGACTGCTAAAATGTAGGCTAAAATTGTATATGTCCTTCACATGACTCATGAATTACTGAACATGCTTGGGTTGCAGTAATTGAATGTCTATTATCGTAGTGTGTCAAACGCTTCATGTGAGTTAGAACTATTTGAACCATCTAACGGATATCCGATCATACCTTTCGAGTGCTGGCATCATTCTGTACTTAAATGACCTGTCCTTATCATTCCTACATACTTGGCAAATTCCGTACAAGCTCGGGTTTCATAAAAAATGGGCCAATGTGTTCATAATGCTTGCCTTGTCCGATTATGGAAAATACCGTGGTTAGTAGTTAAGAACGGTGTACTTTAGGTTCTTGATCGAGGCTTTGCCAATGGGACAATCGACAAACAGACGAGTTGATGGGACAATCGACAAACAGACGGGTTGATGGGACAATCGACAAACACACGAGTTGATGGGACAATCGACAAACAGACGAGTTGATGGTGGGATATTTGTTAAGCAGATAAAACATTTAAGAACGTATGACAATAAGCATGGACCCGACAGAATAAACATGGACCCGACAGAATAAAATTATAGTGTATACAATGAAGATAAAAACCGTCCTACCTTTGTGATTTCGTCTTGGCGCGTATGAACTTTGGAGTGCTGGCGCGTGCGACAATTGACACCAATATAATTCGGCCACTTTGACACACATATACATGTACATACATAGACACCGATGAGCGTTTTGCTACTTATATATGATAGTGAAATGAAACCTTCTTTTAGTTAACTTTTACTTTTAACCGGGAACATTTCCGTCGGATACTTGTGGATTCTTCCTATAGATCCATCTAATAGATAATATCATACATATTTATATAGTGTCTAACCTATTTTGTTCGCCGTATTTTTTGAAAGTTTGAATTTCTATTTCATGAAGACAGCCAATATACCGGTGTATAGATCCTTTTTCAATACTGTACAACACGATGCTCATTCCCCATTTGATTAAATCTGTTACCTGTGTGTACTGTGGCATCAACTATAAACATGTATGAAGATACGCATGTAACTAGAAATTCTCTAACTTGTGAATATTTACTTTTATCCTACCATCGCTGCTATATTTGACTCAAATCGGCCTACCGTGTATACTATATCTATCTACGACAGGCTATACACGGCATGTCCATCAATGAATCGCTTGAGACTCACTCACTGTGTATTCAAATTTGAATGACGACTCCAGTGCCAATGACGTCATGTTGACGACTTTCTTGAAATTTGATTAAATCGTAGCACAGTTATGTGCCCTTTATTTGACTTTCTTACTGTTTGTAGATAATGATAATAGGATAAATAGAATATTAGGTCAGTGTCTTTGTACACTTCAGTATATTAGGCTCGTCTCCGAAAGGTAAAGCCTCGCCATGTATACATCTCTCCAACTTGCCTAGTATACTGAAGTGTACAAAGACAGGACCTAATATTCTCTATGACTATATGTTTGACTAGCGTTGAAATAGGTTGTATTCTCCATAGAGGCAAATGCATAGCACATTGTCTCGTAAATGTTAAGGTGACCATTTTGTTATTTGACCAAATGTTTTGCTTTAGCACATGTCTGTATGAACTTAGAGATACAATGACAACACAGAGGGTATGGTTGGATCTACCGCTTGTACGTGAAGGCGTTTAAACAGAGCAATAGCGTCGTTGATGTAGGAATTGAGATAAAATAAAATACGTACAATTATATTTCCCCAGGGTCCATCACGCCATACCAGTACACTCTACACCTGGACCACCACCTGTTGGTAGGTCGGGTGTCCAAGGAGGCACTGCACGGGGACTTGATTAAGGCAGACGTAGAGTCCGAATCCATGGAAGAGGATGTCTACTTAAAGATACACTTGACGGAAAATACAGTAACTGTCAAAGTAAGTATAGTCCTGGTGACTGATTTGTTTATATTGCGCCATCAGTAAGTTCGCAACTGCACATTGAATTCTAGATAGTGAAAACAGAATCAGACTTTCATGCACTATTAAGAAACACATGTCAATTAATTTAGTTAAATAGTTCTAAATATGTTAACTCATACATAGCGTACGACTATTATAACAAAATGCGTTACCATGTTCGATGCATGTGACTAGTGACTAGGTGTACCTTTAATGTGACTATCGTTCTTGAAACACACAGAACAAGTCGGTTTCGATATTTTTTAACAAAACACAGCAGTTTATTATAAAATGTCCGTTGTGTAGAGATTTGTTTGTTCATGTGCTAACGACTTATTCTAATGAAAACGTGTATATCAAGGTTTAAAGGTATTGATGAAACAGATATTTTCCGTTGACCTTGTTTAGCAGTTACCAGGGTAATAAAATGGGAAGTAACTGAACCCATACGCTATTAATGTCTTCAAAGAGTAGTTTCCCTTTCTTTACAGAACTTACATTCAACACACAGTACACTGTTTATGTCAACACCACAGCCTACAGGGGGAGTACATACAGGTAGGTGAAGTACTGTTAGAGTTGTCTCCCTTTGTCAATATTGTAAACGTACCAGTATGCACTCTTTGTCTCGCAATTTTATTATAGCATACTTATCAGTTATTACCTTAAATTTACCGACGAAGAGTTCCACAACAAACATCATTTGTACCAAACCATTTTTAGTATATTCTTTTTTGAGAAATCCAAAATCTTATTTCGCTATAATTGTGTTAACTAATTTTCATAACGTTAATGAGTCTTGATTTGACCTACGACATGACAACGCCCAGTACTTCCGTTTGTGCCTTCTCGTTAATCGATTGAGATGAATGTTAATGGACACATAGTGTAGCAATAAACGTTCATCAAAACTATTGATAAATACTGAAACAAATAAATGTTCAATATTAAAGTGCTGGTGTTTTTTCTTCAGGGTCACACCGAACGCTTCCACTTACAGGTTCATCGGCAGATTTTAGCGCAGACCCCACTTCCGGTTCCTTATTCGGTAGTTCCATGGACCCTTCGTCGTCTGGTTTCGCCCCTAATACACAATCCC
>ENA-OREC01001183-OREC01001183.1-marine-metagenome-genome-assembly--contig:-NODE-1183-length-12697-cov-14.911252_pt1 | contig 12697 bp, 9 predicted proteins | sample MGYA00248626_ERZ508543 | MGnify/ENA primary metagenome ERZ508543 (study PRJEB26211, sample SAMN05518279) | marine metagenome | isolation source: Puget Sound, Washington, USA | host: Bankia setacea... | reverse complement strand
GTCAAGGACCGCGTCATACCAAAGACGTTATAAAAATGGTACCAGTAGTGCCCTTGTTTAGCACTTAACATTCAAATACTGGCTCTTTCTCAAGAATAAAGATAGGAAAATAAATGTAATGGATAAAATCTGGGATAGAAAATCCTTTGAAGTCGGAGGTCGTTGTGGCGGGGATGAAAAAACTGAATGACCACGCAGAACTGACAAAAGTCGAATGCTATAAAAAAAGAATAATTTTATATTCCAGACTTAATTAACACTAACAGTTAATATAAGTTTTAGATGACACACCTCTGGTAGCGGGACATATGGACGTCGTGACAACTCTTTTCTCCTGCCAGCCACTTTCTTGTCTGCCTGAAAAAGGTGCAGTCGATACCTATATAGAAGAGAAATGGGAGTTTCAGTCTGACAGCTTGAGTTATTTACCAATTAAGTCAACTTAGGGACAAACAATTTACATCTGACAATTTTTTATCACAATAGTTACTTGAACAGTTGAAAGTGTGTACATTCCTTTTTACATGTGTTCTATTTTTTAGTTGAATATTTAATACTTGTTTGACATAAATGACAATCTGCCACTAAGCTCTGTATTTATTTTAGTTTTGAAATCTTATTCAAATACCTGACTTGAATTAACAAGTAATAAGCAACAAGGGTAAAGTTTCCTGCTATAGGAAATAATGAGAGACTTTGATTTGGTTTCGAACTGACACACCTGACAGACATCCACCGATTACGAGTCAGATATGCTAACCACCGCGCAACATTTATCTGCTATATTTTAGTTGCTGATTTCAGTCTTTATATAAGTCATAACATACAATAATAACTGTATCAACTTGTACTCAACCTGTTTGGATCAAGTTTCCGTATAGGGCTTGACAGTGGCTGTTCATTGAGTTTGTGAACATTGCGCAGGTTTATGTTGCTTTCCTTCTCTGTGGCCTTGGTGCTTGCAGCTTCCTCTTTCAAGTTAACTACAAACTCTGCAGACTCCTCTAGATCATAGCTACAAACCTCGTCTATAACGAAGGAAAGGGAGGTCAGAAGAATATTTCAAATAAAATGAAGTACAAGTCTCCTCACTCATGTTGGTTGAAATATTGACAAGCAGTCTTATCTTTGTGTGTAAATTACTATCAGTGACTGGACTATCAATTTTGCACAGGTTTGGACATAAACATGATGCATATGGTTACTTGAGCGGTTTAAACTCTTACTCGGGAACTGTTTCTCAGATATCTTCATACAACGTACCATTGGTTGAGAAACTCTTTCACAACCTTAGTCATCAGTATTCCTGAATCAATACCCGTATTCTCATTGAATATGGTATTGTTATCTGCTCTTAAACTCTAAGATACTGTAACGTGTTTAAAAGCGTAAACCTTTTTTTAATATTTACCTTGTTTTCTTTTCCGTTTCTCTTGCAATTGCTTCTTCTTTAGTTTGGCACTAAATGGCTTCTTTCTATGCATCACTAAATGTGTTTATTTACGTAAAATCAGATATCTCTCGGATAATATAACCACATTTACATTCTATTCAGTCTGAGTTCATGGGCGCAGCCATTTTGTATTTCCCGTACTCATTCTATTCTAAGTCGATTGTGTGTTATTCGTACTCATTCGAAGTCAAGTTTGTATCATTCGTACCCAAGACCGCTGATAAAGTCCTTGATGTATTTGTACTTGATTGTATATGTCATATTCTGCCCTCATAATTTTGAATGAACTACAAAGTAGATATGAAAACTATTTGGAGACAAGGAAACATTTATACGAGTTGTGCCATGTGTTAGTGTACAAGTAAGTAGCTTGGATGCAGACTGTTCCAAGATGATAAACATGCAATGTCATTTAGATATACCTTAAGAGGTGTGACAATGGCAAAGAATGAATTTAATACAATTTTGAAGGTATAAACTTATATATAGCGATTTTGCCAAATAAGTTATATAATATTTCTCTGCACTCGCTTTGTAATGTTGATTTTGTTTGGATGTCGCAACAAAACTTGTGTCTATTAAATACCATTTATACCGTAGCAAATTTGAATGTTTGTAAGCAAATCACTGAGTCGCGACTTGTAGACAACAGATAATAACAAAATACTGACGACCGTGAAGAAGAATAGGGTTAAACAGTCGCAAACTGTTTAAACGACTCTTGACTATTGCCATTAAAAACATCAAAATTTAAAGACAATTAGCCCTATTATTTATGGTAGCAGGCACTTATCAAATCCCCATCTAATAGTGCTGATTGTTCCTATGCCAGGGTACCTTTAGAAAATTGAAGTCTTAAAGGTTGTGATTCTAATTTTGAGGTAAATATTTTTCAAATTCTTAAAGTTGCTACAAATGAAACATCTACCTTGCATGAAACAACATGTACTCGGATGGTGCTTGAAATCTATAATACCAATAACCAACAATATAACAGACACGATTTTCTCATTAAGTTCAACTTTATCATTTGATATATATATTGACTTTGTAATGACTGTGTATATTTTAAATTTGCACAAGTGTTAAATTTAATTAATTATTTGACAGTGAAATGAAGGTCTATTCTGTTACACAAGTGTTAAAGCGAGGTATTAACATCAAAACGATGTGTCCTAACTACGAACTTGAATTTAGAAACATGAGATCGAATTTTTTCCAAGTCTATCTAGGCGCGTGGGCCAGGATATTAACTGTCATTGAAAATCACGTCTGTTAAATTGTTGGTCATTGTTATCATAGTTTTCAAGCGCTATCCTAGTACATATTGTTTAATGCAAAGTAGTTGTTTCATTTGTAGTGACATCAAATTTAAACATTTTACCTCAAAATTAGATTCACAACCTTTAAATATGATCAGCAAATAGTTGTTGAAAATAAGAAAGGCAATACATGAATCTAGCTTCACAGTATGGGTTTTAATGTTCAAATACATGAAGTCAACTTAATATAACAGTATAGCATGGACAAATATACACAAAAGTAACATAACGATCACTGTACAATTATACTCTAGCATAGAAGGATTAACTAAATAACAAAACAAAGCTGGACAAATACCGGTACCATCCACATAAAATACCAGTTACATAAATTGTTGCATTATTCAATATATTTAAATATTCAAACCATGTGGCAGACAGTACAAATATGGCAGAGGAATGACAAGGATTTTGTTTCTGTTTAAGAATCACTGGATCTAAATCAGCTAAACCATTTCACTAATGCATTCCCTGGTCACGACTACCCATCTTCAAAAGTGAATAACTTCCAATATCTGACATTCACACTAGATATACAACATTCACAATAGACAATACTTTCTTCTGCATACTTGCTTGTACAATGTTGAAACTATGGTGAGACAAATAGAACACAAGCACAATAATACTGTTTAAAACTGACATTCATTTCTCTATCAAACTTGACGAAAATTAACCGACATTCACTTTCTCTATTTAACTTGATTGAAATTAACCGACATTCACTTTCTTTATCAAACTTGATGAAAATTAACCGACATTCACTTTCTCTATTAAACTTGATGAAAATTAACTGACATTCACTTTCTCTATCAAACTTGATGAAAATTAACCGACATTCACTTTCTCTATCAAACTTGATGAAAATTTAACGATATTCATGGGCTCTATCAAACTTGATGAAAATTAACCGACATTCACTTTCTTTATCAAACTTGATGAAAATTAACCGACATTCACAGTCTCTATCAAACTTGATGAAAATTAACTGACATTCACGGTCTCTATCAAACTTGATTAAAATTAACCAACATTCACGGTCTCTATCAAACTTGATGAAAATTAACCCACATTCATGGTCTCTCAAACTTGATGAAAATTAACCGACATTCATGGTCTCTATCAAACTTGATTAAAATTAACCGACATTCACGGTCTCTATCAAACTTGATGACAATTAACCGACATTCATGGTCTCTATCAAACTTGATTAAAATTAACCGACATTCACGGTCTCTATCAAGGAGGGATAAAAACAGCTTCCAATGGGAGTATAAACAACTCAAATCTCACATTAGAAGACATGATACAGTGATAAGTTGTGTGTTGATAGTTTTAAACAGTGTAAGCCTGCAAATCAATGTTAGAACAATCACGATTACACATCTCAAGCAGTTTGAATCAGATTTGAGCAGAACATCATTCAAAATAAACAATTATATCTATACTCAATGATTATATTTTAAATGTTTTTTTTATATATATCATAACACAAGATTAAAAGCCTCCATGTACAATAAAGAAACTTACATCATTGACAGCTCTGCATTTAATATTTCAAACACATCTTGCCTTATTTTCCAGAAACCTGAATAATGTACTTCACAATTTTAGTAAAATTGACGTTGAAGTTTAACCTCTGTGTATTTTTGAAACTACATACATGATTCTGGAATTGTTTTTATGTTAGTTATATACATTCTAGAACCAATGGAAAGAGCTTGAAAAGACAATTCTAACCATACCAAATACTAAAAATCACCAAAAATTGATTTACAGGGTTTTATAAATAAGGCGCAGATAAGTTGAAGACTAGAGTACACAATTTGAAGCATTCTAACAGGACAATTTTACAACATTAATTACGATACAAGTTTTCCTTCCAAACATCTAAGAACCTCAAATCGTCCAATAAAGCTAAAATTCCGAATCACAAACAAGTTAGGCTAGTTTACAATATCAACATTTTTAAAGCTTTTTTCTCTTTTTCAACAAATCCCGGAATCTCCCATATGACTGCTCCTGTTTGATGCACTACGATTATCCTCACTGTCTGTGTAGAGAAGGTTTTGTGGCCCGGCATACACACTAGAGTCACGCGATGACATGGAAACCGTATCACCCCTCTGTAATTCACTTTCACTGTCTCCAACGCTCTCCTCTTCTACAAGGATCACCGGTTGCTCAGATACCCTCCCGGCCACGCCACTTGCTCCGTCCGTCGGCAAAGGGGACCAGAGTTTAGATTGGTCCATTATGGAGTGAGTACCAGGCTCTGGGGAAACTGGTAAACTAATCATCCGAGTCAAAGGTTTCTTCTTCAATGAAGTTTTCTGTCTGAGTGGATCCGAGTTTGTACGTTCTCTAAACTCGTGTATAGCATCTTGGAAACTGGACTCCAGACTCGGAGGCCTTGTTGCACCCACTGTTAGAAGATTAAAACAGATTCAAGTAAGACACCCTATTGGTAATTATTTCTCTATAGGTAAACAGGGAGCATTGAACCTTGACATTTGGCCTGTTCCATTCATTGGCAATGTTATAGGGTACTCATGTGTGTAGACAACGGTCGTTGCTCGTGAATATTCAATGCTTTCAACTCGGTTAAACACTTGTCAGCCCTATTTTAAGGTAGAGTCTAAAATTACACGTGACTTCGCAGCTCAATGCTCGATGTTTACCTATAGCAGACTCTCTTATTTCTATTGTATACAAACATTGACCAGACACTCATGAACTCATTACACGGACTGTTGAAGTGTGAAATAGGTGTATTAGACTGTAATGTTATTACAACAGAGTATAGAACCCATGTCCATTGTATACACATGTAACACCTATTTTGTAATGCATTGGTCCATGTAATTCAATCGGGAGTATCTGTTCAATGTTCTCATACAATAGTAAAACAAATGTCTGTATGCTATTTAATTGAAGATGACAAGTTAACACTACATATCAACCTGTGAAACTGATCACCTTGAAATAGTGGCTGCATGTCAACAAAAGAATAACTGGCACCTGTTTAGTGTTTACTGCAGCTAGAGGCTAGTATAAAACCTGTACTAAATAGCTAATTTGCTTCTTAGCTTTCTTTGAGCTCAAATATTACCAAAATTGCTAAAAATTAATATCATCTTGACATTTAATATTAAGATCAAACTGCTTAAAGTTGATTGCTTCTCTCTCTTCTAATAATAGTACTTGTCACATAATTGTCTGTGTTTTCAAAGTATTATAATCCTTACGAACATCTTTATATTACACTAGTATAATATAATCAGAGCTGCGACATGCAAGAAACCCGTGGAAAACTTGTCCAGCAGAGGGTCCGTGCACACTGAACGTGTCCAGCAGAGGGTCCGTGCACACTGAACGTGTCCAGCAGAGGGTCCGTGCACACTGAATGTGTCCAGCAGAGGGTCCGTGCACACTGAAGTCATGTTAGTAAAAGGATCTTACACTTGTAATGTTAAAATGAACTTTTATGAAACTCGTTACAGAAACATTATAAAGTTCTATTAAATGACAACTTACGTTAGATTCTATATATATATATGTACCTGACTTCTGTAGCTTGGCTTTAAGTGTCTCCAGCTCAGCATACAGGTGTAAAACATGGGATTCCAGTTCTTGGTTAACTCTCATTGCTGCCACATGTTTATCCTGCACACTCTACAGATGAACACAAACATATAAACTTGAGCCATGTAGTTTTAAGATACAGGGACTTTATTGAGATTGGAAACATGAATTAGTGTAACAAGGTCATCCTAATTCAGAGACTGCTGTGAGTAAAGGTATTTTAAAAATATATACACAAATCCTTGGCCTTCTAACCTAGGAGCACATGCTCACGTTGTTGCAATCCATTCCAGGGTATCAATCTCTCCATACACTAAAACAGTTTACCGATCTTTTGCGAACGTTAACGGTGCTAATGTGTAGGTTAGATAAGAATTAAATCATATGCACCCGTGTTTTATTGGGGTAATAAAATATGGGTACGAGTTTTGACGAGTGTGCAAGCACAAGCGATTTAATTACACGCACCCGAACAAGTAACTATATTTTATTATGCGATAAAAAAGGTACATAATTTTTTTATTTTTTTTTCGATTCTTACATGACAATACCTTCCCAATGTGCTGCACTATAATTTCTATTTGACTGATATCTGATAGTCCCTGGAAGCTTAGGTAGACAGATGAGTCATGCGAAGACGGACCAATTGACGAGTATAGTCAAGCGAGATCACTTAGTTTCGGAAAGGACTACTGTGAGGTATCAATAACACCTTATTGTAAATAACCAAAAAAAAGTTTCATGGTAAATGGTAAGTGATAGAATCAAAGCATGGTAAGTGATAGAATCAAAGCATGGTAAGTGATAGGATCAAAGCATGGTAAGTGATAGGATCAAAGCATGGTATGTGATAGGATCAAAGCATGGTATGTGATAGGATCAAAGCATGGTATGTGATAGGATCAAAGCATGGTATGTGATAGGATCAAACCATGGTATGTGAAAGGATCAAACCATACACAGGGTGATTGAAACTTTTTCTTACACATTTGTTTCATTAAATGTACTTTAATTATCGCACTAATATAGCACTATGTTGTTCGCAATACTACAGAGTCAACATGGTGCGGATTAGTTTTACTATATTTACCATATAAGGAATAGCCTACGCGTCACGGAGAACGTTATTTACCATATAAGGAATAGCCTACGCGTCACGGAGAACGTTATATACCATATAAGGAATAGCCTACGCGTCACGGAGAACGTTATTTACCATATAAGGAATAGCCTACGCGTCACGAAGAACGTTATATACCATATAAGGAATAGCCTACGCGTCACGGAGAACGTTATTTACCATATAAGGAATAGCCTACGCGTCACGAAGAACGTTATATACCATATAAGGAATAGCCTACGCGTCACGGAGAACGTTATTTACCATATAAGGAATAGCCTACGCGTCACGAAGAACGTTATATACCATATAAGGAATAGCCTACGCGTCACGGAGAACGTTATATACCATATAAGGAATAGCCTGCGCGTCACGGAGAACGTTATTTACCATATAAGGAATAGCCTACGCGTCACGAAGAACGTTATTTACCATATAAGGAATAGCCTACGCGTCACGGAGAATGTTATTTACCATATAAGGAATAGCCTGCGCGTCACGGAGAACGTTATTTACCATATAAGGAGATGTCTAAAACTAGACTGTTAAACGTCAATTAAAAATGCACACCAGGTTTTCCTCGGTCAATCAACAATTGTATTATTATCTACAACAGTAACTCTGGGATGACGGTTAAAACTGTGTACATACCAATTATTTTACTCCCAAATATCCTCTGACACTATTTTAATGCAGCATTTCTCTTCAAACCTCATCAACAGCAGCATATTCGGTCATTGATGTAAACAATGAGGTCAAATTGACAATTCAGAAACTGGCAAATCAGCCATCAAACTCACTGAATATAATCAACCTGATCCCAAAGAATCGCATTTCTTTTAGTCCAATAATGTTCCTCCTGTTATATACTCCATGAACTGTCTACAGGCTACTTAACTCAATTTCCGTTCAAAATGTCTGCATCTGCCATTTACCTTAGTCAACACGACTCACATGATTTCTCCAAGTACAACCAAGTGCGTGTGTTTGTATTTTGGCGTTATTAAAACGTAAAGTACCGTCTATTTAGTCTGGAGTTCCTTCCCCTTTCACTATGTTAACACTATGTTATGTTGAAAATATCAGTACGCAAGGAACCAGACTACCGTCTATTATTCTAAATATAATGGTAGTTTGGGGTAATTTATTGAGTTGTTGTTGTTGTTGTCATAAAAAAGTAGTTTGGTAGGGTAGGATAACATTGGCACAAGCGCAATAGGGGGGTGGAGGATAGAGATATCCCACCCCGGGATGAGACAGCAATATCCTGGCATGGTGTGTAAGAAACTCCCATTACAGCTTCGTCACAGGTAATATGTATATATGGATATACATGTATAAGGATTTCGAAAAAGGGGCATAACTCTGGAACCCTTGGCCAGGCCTCATGCACATCTACACGGCATAGAGAGCATGTGTAGCAGGTTTCATTTAGTTGACTTGAAAACTGTGAGAAAAGTGTGAGACACAACATTGCACCAACAGACCAACCGCCAGATCAACCGTCTGCTTAATCCAGTATACCACCCACTTGGTGGCAATAGAAATACACAGGACTAGAACATTGTTAAGTATTTATATGTTTCCTTGATTTAGCCCATAATTTTATCAGCACACTATAATAGATCTATCTATACTATTCAACAATTATTGATTTGCTCAATCTGGCGATCCATACCTTGATTTCGTCATCATGTCCAGCTTTGATTTTCTCTATATGTTTTTTCAATTCCACTACGGCTGTGTCTTTGTTGAGGAGAGCTTCTTGTTGTTCCTTCAACTGGCTCCTATAACTGTCCAACTGTATAGTCTTCGTTTGTAACTCTTGTTTCACCTCTGTAACAGATAATGAGTTTTGAATATAACTTAATCAAAGTAATACTCAGATACTGAAATATTTAAAGGGTCAATCATAAGAGATTATTAGTACATGTGGGCAATTTTAACATACGTTTGATTTCGTGACACAGAGCTTGTTTGGTGTGTTCGTGTTCGAGGGCCAAGGCACGTGATGATTTACTGGAGACTATCTTTTCATTGCATTTTTGTTGAAGTTCACCCATCAACAACATTTCCTTGTGTAGATGTAACACCTGAAACAATAATAATAATAATAACAACAATAAGCAACAACAACACTAATAATAGTAATAATATTAATAACAATAATAAAAATAATAGTAATAATAATAACAATGCAATAACAACAACAACAACAACAATAATAATACAATATCTATTCATGAAGGTTTCACTAAAAATCTTCTTTTCTTTTTATCACAATTACAATCTCAATACATGTGTACAAACATCCCATAGGGTATCAGTAGATTTATGTACTGTGAACATTTACTATCGACCAGCGGGAGAAATCAACTGACAGAGAAACATACGAAGACTACATGTGCTTAGTTTAAACAAGAGGTCACACACATAGGACTACATTGAGTGTTGCATACATACATGTAGTAGGGCCTCTTTGAAGTAAATCATGTACATTTCAACTTGTTTTTTCATTAAATCTAGTTGAATGTTGGAGGCACTGTTTTAAAATGGTTTTGGCGGCGCTGTTTTAAAATGGTTACAAGATTTCAACAGCTGGCAGTCCTGTTGGTAAAAACTAATTGATTTTAGTTCCATTGTGAGAGGAGCAATTTATTCGAATTAATCACACTTGAATCTGCTTCTGGAACCAACCGGTATTGAGAAATAAGAGTAAGGTTCTTGCTTAAGGAAACAACTGGACTCAAGCTCATACCTGATAGGGGCGTGGTGACACAGTGGGTAGTGCCTCGAACCCATCAAAGGCTCCTGTTATTTCCTTGAGCAAGAAACTTTACCCTCATTGCCTAGTACTGATTTGTTCAAGGAACATATTCCAAAATCGGGCAATCTACCTATTATGAGTCTGTAACTTTACCCATTGTGCCTCACAGTCGTGTTGAGCAAATGGTTTAAAACTTGGATCAAACCATTCAAACATTCAATATACATGTGTATATTTGAAAATCCATTTCATGTTACCTGTTCTTTGAGCTTTTGATTTAATGATACAACTTCCTTCATTTTCTCAAGTTCATTTGAGGTGTTAAACAATTTCGCTTCAGTGGCCATCAGTTTCTAAAATATGAAATAAAAAGATTTGTTAAACCACATGTCTATATCATAAAATAAATCAATACAATGTACATATTTAATGTTTAATGTTTATAACTTTATTAATATTTATTACATAGCACACCTTGTTTTTCGATGAAACATTGAGCCATTACAAATATCTTTATATCATCTTTTCAAGCTCTTACCATTGGTACTACATACATGATTCTATAATGTATATAACTCACATAAAATGCAATTCCAGTAAAACTTCAAAGTGTTTCTTTCTCTCTGTCACTAAGCTTTTCAGGGTCAGGATTAAGATCAGGCTCAAGTTTCAAAATGAATAATGTCTGAACTATTTCCCATATTTCCTATAAAATTTACCTTTTCTTTCATATTTAAGCGTACGATTCCTTCCGAGAAGTCTTGTTTGGAGTACATATTTTCTTAAATACCAACAGTCAATAGATGAAAGATTATATATAATAGGTTTGAAAAACAGTCCATAGTAATAGAATTTTTAACTTGAGCCTGATCTTGATCCTGATTCTGAAAAGCTTTGTGAACACGGGACCTTGTTTCTTGAAATTAGGCCTCTATATAACAAAGGACCCTCTATATAACAAAGGACCCTCTATATAACAAAGGACCCTCTATATAACAAAGGACCCTCTATATAACAAAGGACCCTCTATATAACAAAGGACATAACACTAGTTGCTTCCTCACCTTGTTCAGATTGTCCTGTTCTTCTCGCTGTCTCACCAATAACATGTTAAACTCTTTCTTTACATTCTTCAGATCTTCATTCTCCTGTAGACATGATCTACATACAAAAAAAAATTAAAGGTACAGTCATGTTCAAAATCAGCTTTAATATTCATCATCTGTTATATCTTAATTCAGTATACAGTAAAATCCCCAATCATCGTACCAAAATGTTTGACAAGAGAAATTAAATGTTAATTTTGTGAAGTTTTCATGTACATGTATTTCATTATTTAGAGGACCCCTAGGTTTGTCTAAATACTAACCTATAGTGAACATCAAAGAACACAACTATGGGAGATTTAATAAAAGCGGGACCCTATTTATTTTATTCAAAAGTAGACTTGAAATTGAAAAACCCTTTTATACCTGAGTAACCTATAGGTATACAAAGAAGTTTGGCTCTTGATACTTGTATTGTACATGATCATTTTGAAAATTAAGTGAATTTACCATCAAAGAGTTCATATACTATACCTAAGTTGTCATCAATACTCTACTATTGAAGAGTGCATGTCCAATACCTAAGTTGTCATCAATACTCTACCATTGCAGAGTTCATGTACAATACAAAAGTTGTCGTCAATACTCTACTATTGAAGAGTGCATGTACAATACCTAAGTTGTCATCAATACTCTACCATTGCAGAGTTCATGTACAATACCAAAGTTGTCATCAATACTCTACTATTGAAGAGTGCATGTACAATACCTAAGTTGTCTTCAATACTCTACTATTGCAGAGTGCATGTACAATATCAAAGTTGTCATCAATACTCTACTATTGAAGAGTGCTTGTACAATACCTAAGCTGTAATCAATACTCTACTATTGAAGAGTGCATGTACAATACCTAAATTGTCTTCAATACTCTACTATTGAAGAGTTCATGTACAATACCAAAGTTGTTGTCAATACTCTACTATTGAAGAGTGCATGTACAATTCCTAAGTTGTCATCAATACTCTACCATTGAAGAGTTCATGTACAATACCAAAGTTGTCGTCAATACTCTACTACTGAAGAGTGCATGTACAATACCTAAGTTGTCATCAATACTCTACCATTGCAGAGTTCATGTACAATACCAAAGTTGTCGTCAATACTCTACTATTGAAGAGTTCATGTACAATACCTAAGTTGTCATCAATACACTATTGAAGAGTTCATGTACACTACCTAAGTTGTCATCAATACTCTACTATTGAAGAGTTCATGTACACTACCTAAGTTGTCATCAATACTCTACTATTGAAGAGTTCATGTACAATACCTAAGTTGTCATCAATACTCTACTATTGAAGAGTTCATGTACACTACCTAAGTTGTCATCAATACTCTACTATT
>ENA-OREC01001182-OREC01001182.1-marine-metagenome-genome-assembly--contig:-NODE-1182-length-12700-cov-12.291769_pt1 | contig 12700 bp, 7 predicted proteins | sample MGYA00248626_ERZ508543 | MGnify/ENA primary metagenome ERZ508543 (study PRJEB26211, sample SAMN05518279) | marine metagenome | isolation source: Puget Sound, Washington, USA | host: Bankia setacea... | reverse complement strand
TTCCAGGAACGGATTCAAGCGTGATTTCACAATCAAACTAAAATAAATTGAGGGCCTTATGGAAGATTGACTTAAATATCGTCAAAACCAAATACTGCCCATATATTTGAAAATAAGGCTGCATTTCAAACAACTTTCTCAAAGAATCATGTATCCTGGTCATACCTATTACTATGAGATTTAAAGATTTCCAGCTTTTTTAAAATCAACTTTATTACATGGACAATCATACTTGATGAACAGACCAATGCTTAACCATGAATCTATCAAAATCAGAAGAAATCCTAACAGTTTATGATTACATGTATTTATAAAAAAACATGTTTCTAGACCAACTGCAACACTGATCATTCATTAAAGCCTCAGTCAACTTTCTCTGTCACAAAAAAGAAACAAGTAAAAAGGCACACTGTTCAGCTAGTTTTACAGAATTTATTTCATCTCATGAGTGACACTTGGTGTCTGATTTACAATTGGTAAAACTTTAGGGCACCTAAAATCTATATGTTATTAGATTTCTTCTGTTACATTCATCAATCTTCTCTTTCCGAGGGGTGTAAGATAAACTCAATGTGCACATTACAAGATGGCTTCACGCCCAACAAGGGCAGACTATTTGTTGTGGCTAACATTAGAAACAAACTAGCAATATGTCATAAACTTTGGCAAATTGCGGTCAAAACATCACCATGTTGATGCTACAAAAATCATGTTTATTTTTATATTGAATGAAAAAAAAACAAGCAGACATGGACGAGGGTTGGAAGACAGCTTTGTCTAACACACGGCATAGCAAGGAATCCATATAAGGTTCTATTAATTTGTTCCAATGCTTTTTAAAAGTCCAGATATTTCTTAATGAATGATCAAATTCTCTTAAAAAAATAATGCTAAGCTGTGGATACATACATATTTTAATTACCAATTTAAGTTTCATTTGATTAAATTCTGCATGGTCAAGCACTGTTGCCCTGTTGACAAAACTACTGTATACGTTATTGTATGCTTTTCAAAAATGTTATCCGCCTATTTGAATTTTCGCGGTACACACTACCACACAGTGGATGCGGAAATCTCGTGAATTCTCGTGACGCCCATGTCATCCGGGTATTTCGTTCAAAAACATTGACGGCAGGCAAAGAGAACTGTGACCCGTAAATAATTCATTTGAAATTCAAAACTGTGTTCGAAACTCTTGGATTTTAACGGATATGTAATTTATTAATCAAATGAATTTAGAACTTGTACATTTTGGATTTAAAACCGTTTAACAAAGAGGATTTAATTGCTTTGTTTTGATCCGTTTCACGAGAAGCTTGACCATGGGTTGTGCGGTCAGTTCAGATGACAAAGCAGCACAAGAAAGATCCAAACAGATTGACAAAACTCTTCGGGCAGATGGAGAAAAGGCCGCCAGAGAGGTCAAATTGCTTCTGTTAGGTGAGAAATGAGTCGTACTCAAACTGACAGACAAGCTCACTTATTTCGTGGCCACATAACGGCTCGTGCATATCTGTCGTTGTCAGAACTTTCTGAGTGGTCGGTTTTGTTTTTCGTTTTTATTTCCACTTAGCTTGACTTGTTCACCAGATTAAGTATTTGAAAATAACAAAACAAACAGTGTTCTGGCAGAGATATTTAAATGCTAGATGAAAGAGCCAAATCTTACTATTTTTGTAAGATTGTAACGGTGAGTTGACAAGAATCCACTCCTTGTCAACAGGCAGAGAATGCACATGTATGTATGCTATTAGATTAAGTATGGTTAGTTATCCTAACGCCGCTGTGTTACCTTAAGTTTTGGACTTGAAAACAACAAATAGAACGTCTGCAGATGAGGACATTTTATCAGTTGTGGAATCACAAATAGACCGTTTGCAGATGCTGACATTTTATCCGGACAGTATACATAAAGTAACATATAGCCGTGTTTCCACACTTCTGTTGTTTTTTAAAAAGTAGCAGTTTGAATATCAAGTATCATATAATGGATCTTACTTTGAACAGTTAATACTTCGGTGCCAAAGTTGGACGCTGGCATTCATATTTGTGAGGTTTGATAATCATACTCATAACTCAATGTTTGGTGTACTCAATGTTGGATGTGTTACCAGCTATTTATTACAAACATGCAAATTGAAGGACCTATTCATTTGTTGTGAATTAATACCAGATATTTTTACTTTAATTTGTATCACACCATTTGATGCAAATTAACACTTTAAGCTAGGACAGTTGGTGGCATGGCAAGGTGGTTAGTGAGTCAAACTCATTGTTGAGGCCTGCATTGTTGGAGTCCTTTCAGGTTGAAGTTTAAGAAACTTTATGCTCATGCAGTACTGGTTGGTTCCAGGAACAAATTTGTGCGTGATTGAAATAAGCAGTATTGTTTCTTTAACTATCAAACTAACTGAATAAAAGTTAGGTACAGATTTATTATTATTAAAAACAGGTTTTACAATTATCTGTTTTGGCTCTAGAAATTCTAATTTCTACAGGGGTACTGTTTCTATCGGCACAAAACCAGTCATCAGCAAAATAGGTCAAGCATACAAGTTTTTTTTATTCTGGACGTGGTTTACTCTGACCCCTTCTGAGTTCAACCATGTAAAAAGTCATGTTGTCAAAATACAAAATAAATAGTTAACATAAAACCGTACAATCTTGCCATAGCAATTAGTGAAGCAGAGAGCAATAGACATGTAGTTATCACTTGAATGCCCAGAGTGTGAATTTATTGTATAAAATTTCCATCTTAAGTCAGTAGTAGTACTGACCTGGGCATTTACATTTGGTTTTAAAAACACTAGGACAGATTCAGAATACTGGTAGAATATTTTTGTTACAGGAATATTTAAACAGTTGATTTTGTTCAAAGTTGGGTGTGCTGATATCAAAATTCCTCAGAACTTTAGCACTGGATAAGTTTTTTTCATTTATAACTAAATATATATAAGTAAACGTGTTGGCTACATAATTCGGGATAGAGTTTTAAGTATGTTAAAAATAATTTATTCCGATGCTATTGTTAAGAGAGCGAATAGAGATTTTGAACTTATCTCCAACATTTAACACCTACTGCTTCATGCATTATAGCAAAGATGGCTAGCTACATGGCTATGGTTGAGCTGTACTGTTAGTAAAAGTTGCATGCATTGATTTAATAACAAACTTCTTTACTTGATTGTAGGAGCTGGTGAGTCTGGAAAGAGTACCATTGTCAAACAGATGAAGTAAGTGTACCTATATATTTAGTACTTGTATGTCATCACACAGTTTGAACATCACAACTATGGGAAGAAGTCAATTAGGGAAAACAACATGTAATATGTATGGTCTTGTCAAAACACTACAAGGGGAATCCACCTGTAAAATGCTACAGTTGTGTTGGGAGAGAGAAACCCCCATGCATTCTGAACTGGTTCACAAATTAGATTTGTATAATGGTTTTGTGTTTAATTATTAATACTTGCACAAGAACATGTAAAACATAAACCATGGATGATGCCTTGAAATGTACTTCAATTAGACTCAATTTCCTCATGAAAAAAACAGCATTGTGCCAGTTGTTAGTAAATGTAATTGGAAGTAACTGTGTATTCGCACCACATATTGAGTTGATTACGACTGCAAATCCAAAACATTTGCAACTATGGAAGCAATGCCAGTCAACTCAATGCACTGGAATTCAATTTGATATGACTATAACTAAATTGACTAATGGTCCCTGGTCCAGGTCTTGTGTACAATTTATGACATTTAATGATATACTAGTCAACATTAGTTTGCGGCTGAATCAAAACAGCGAGCATTGTATTGAAATTAATGACTTACAATTAATTCCACTCCACAAAGCATATTGCCCCTGTGGGTGGGCAGGACCAATCATGTGACCATATTTATTTAAAGCTGTAAACATGTCGCATTATTTATGGTAGAAAAGCATGCAATTGTGTTTGTTCTTTGCTGTGTGTTGACTGTGTTGTAGTACAATGTATGTGTGCATGTTTAAAAATGTAAGCCAGTGTGAGTGTTGTCTAGTTAATTGCATCAGGTAGTGTTTACATGACACCTCCATAGATTTTGTCTTTGAAAAGGTTACCTTTTGACAATTCTATCAATGGCTGATATTATTTACCTGTCTATCTTACCACCACATTTTTAATTCTGATTTGTTTGAAAGGTTCACATCAAGCCTACTTTTCATCAGAGACCCTAGTTACCACAAGTATCAGGAAATCAATACAGCTTCATACAATCATATTACATAGATACCTGTAGTTAGTTATAGTATTATTATATATAATCGTGTTCTCAACTCTGGCGACAAATCTTTGCTGACCATCGATTTTTTGTTATGGAAACACCATAGGAGTTTTATAGAACATGGGGGGGGGGGGACTTTGCCCCCCAAAAATGAAATTAATTGAATCAGTCGGGTTGTGATGAAAAGTAGAATAAAGCCTTTGGATGTCAGAGCTGGTCGTCCTGTGTTATGTTAACTACTGTTGGTAAACTTCCCTACTTACCAAGCAGGCAGGTAATGTTTGCCATCTAGGGGTACCACTGTAGTTATAGATAAGGGTTTCATGGAACTGTGTAAGGGCACACTAGAGGGAAACAGCCCAAGCACATTTCACTCACCACCTACTCCCATTCTATTTGTGTAAGCACTAGATTTCATGTTAAAACCAAATAGTGTGTGTTCAATTGAATATCAAATCATGAATAAGTAATTGTATGTTACCTGAAGGAGGTGTTGTTGCTAATCTGGGATTGTTTACACGTCTTGTTTCCTCTTACTCTTACAGAATTATTCATGAGAAAGGCTATTCTCAGGAGGAATGTCTACAATACAAACCTGTCGTGTACAGCAACACCATTCAGTCTATGATTGCCATTATTCGAGCCATGGGACAACTGAAGATAGACTTTGGACATCCAGACAGAGCTGTAAGTTGTATATTACACATTAAAGTTTCTCCCTTTAGGGTAACCACTTTGGCTGTGTGTTGTAAGCAGATATAGAATGTTGTATCATAATTAACTTGGGGTTGCTTATGGGAATTAGTGTCAAAAATGCTGTCGCAAAAACTCAGAAAACAGTTTCCATTTATGAACAATAAATTTCTGCATGTAATACATTTCCATATAAATGTTATGCTGAAAGCAAACTACATGTAAAACTAAAACTAGTAAAAACACTTCTTATTCATGAACAGCAGGTTTTGTTAAAATGCTTCATTTCTTGTAGTAAATGTAAGATTTATGATTGAAAGAGTCTCGTACCATCATTCACTATCAAGGTCTTGTCATTCAGTTTAATGACACAGTCCAAGTATTCTGAAACCAATTGACCTTTTACCTTTTGCTCTTTCCTATTTTGTCATTGATTACTCATAAAAAACAATGTTAGATACGTGAATCTTTGCTAAGTATTGCAACATGAATAATATGGGTTTTAAAACAGCTGTACTGCTAGATGCTAATACAGCTTTGCTTTTAACAGTTTATGCATAAGTTAGGTGAAAGGTTAATTTCAAATGTTTCAGACATCAATGACATGTTCATATTCTGGATTATTAAAGTTTGATTATAGACAAGGCAATAACTGTTTTGCTTTTTTCTAGATATCTCGATTTAACCATGAATACATGTACAAAAACTAAATACTGGTGTTGTTATGATGGATTTAGACCATCTCAGCTATCCATTCATCTGTACAATCTCATTGTAGCTCTTGAGAGATTTAAACTCTGTGTCACAGTTTCATGATTGTAAGTTGTTAAATCCTGCTATTCATAGCTAAACTGATCGTACCGGTCCTGAGCCTTGTGATACATGGTTTGAACATAATTAAACTAGATTTATAGCCTTGTCCACATTTAACAACTGTAAGTAGGGCACCAGTTTTTGCATTCCTTTTACAGAATTTAAAGGCAAGCGTTTCTTTGCTTTTCACAAATTTAACGCTGCAATTCATAAGGTAACTGTCAAAACAATTTTTGTCAAGACCTTCAATAGAAAATGTGCTGCTAAGAGAGTTGATTTGATTCAACTGTTACCTGGAAAATTGGTTTATAAATAGACATCCATTTGTGAGTCTGTTGAATATTGGGAATCTATCTTGACCATGTCATTATAAAGTGAGACATGCATTACAATAGACATTCTCATTGCAATGATATGTTCTACTATCATCCGTCAAACAAAATACCAAATTAAGATTCCTCGATTTACTTTCCTTTTCAATACACAATCTGGCCCTTGACAAAAACTTACATATTCAGAGTGTATAAACGTATTATCACAAGTTTATGCTTTTATGCTACAAGTCATAGGAGGGAAATGAGTTTCGCCTCAAGAGAAGTTCAGTGTATCAAATGACAACAATGTTTCTCCTTTTCAAGTGTAATAAGCAACAGTCTAGTATTTCATGTTATCTAAAACTATTGGATTCCGGTTCAATGTGAAACCAATGGACTCAAGTCAGATCTAATGTGAAAAGGGAAAAAATTAGCGTCAAGTTTCATTGCATGTACCGGTAGATCTATATATATATATATATATATATGTATTGTTACTTTGTTTCTACATGTACTGATATACATAGAAGTTGGAATCAATAAAGCTTCATGAACAGTAAACATAGAAGATCTAGAAACAGAATGGATTGGAGTTGTGTACATTGTTTACCTTAGATAGTTATCATGCATGTATTAAACTAGGATTTAAGTCTACAGATGATTTTGACTGATTGAGATTTGTTTAAGTTCCCTCTGCCCTTGACAGTCACATTGATTGAGTGCTATATTTTTATAACTCATTTCATCATAGTTAACATGAATGTTCAACCTATAGTACCAGTGTGTGACGATATCTTTCCGGTTGAACCGTTGCTCTTACATTAACATGTTTTATGTCTCTTTATACTAAAGTCTACAACCACTCTTGCATCCAACTTCTACACCAAGGGGAAACAATATGACATCCAGTTTCTATACAGTATACTATTGATATTCTAAACAAATCCCCATTTGAGATGAACACATAACCGTTTTAATGGAAAGTTAATGATAACTGTTGAACATATTGCACTTCTATGTAAAAGTGAAGCATTGAATAGAAAAAAAGCAAGTTGGGTTACAGATTTTAGAAGTCTTACCGAAGTTTCACCTTATAAATGCATGCACTACATCAGATATGGCAAAATTTCTACTTGTTCATACATAGCAAGATATGTTGAACATCAGAGGAAATAGGTATTCTTCACATACAACTAGCCGAGAACATGTTGCTATCCAATCAAAATATCTTTAATATCATGCTGTTTTTACCCTAATGTTGGCCCTATGTACTGTTTTGTTTCCCTTTCTTGTTCTTGCAATAAATAAAATCCCCAAAAGGCCATTCTCCCAACTTGTGAAAAAGCTGCCCTGATTACCATTTGTTACTGTATTATTGGATTTCCCATGTTTGTCCTGTATTTATCCACAGACATTATAGCTAGAAATAAGAATGAATAAAATGTTTCCCAGAAAAAAAGACAACAAAGAAAAACGAGGCAATGATATGTTGTATTGTGTTGAGGTAGACATTAAACAGATATGTACAACAATGATTTGGTGGCTGAAATGTCTTATTTGCAGACAAAAATCAATTGTCTGTTGTGTGCCTGTTCTACAGGAATTGAATTGCTTAAGCATATGATATAGAAAAACCTATGAGTCTATGACGACACCGAATTTGGAGGCTTTTTCTGGCGAAGTTTTGGTGAAAAATAATACCAAATACGTGTTCACTTCTTTAACAACTGATAAAAAGGTACCGTATACGTTGCACTCGTGTATAAGACGCACCCCGGAAATTGGACAAAAATACTGGCAAAAAGCCCTATTAGCGTGTATAAGACACACCCCCAAAGTTGGTAAAAATGCATTGAGAAAGCTAAAATAACGCGTTCCTGTTTGACACGAACCCCTTTATAACACAGTAACCATTTGGCCCCCCACCCCCCCAAAAAAAAATTCCAGTATGATATGTGTGAAAATGTCAGCAGACGATCGATAACCTTGAACATAGCTTTGTATTTACAATGCAAACTGTGAAACCTGTGTACCTTGAACATAGCTTTGTATTCACAATGCAAACTGTGAAACCTGTGTATTTCCTGGCCAAGTTTGACACCAGTTAATCTTCCCTGGGGTGGTTACTCAATATACAATGCTTACGTAATCGCCACGGACCTATGGTTTGTGGTAAGCGGGGATCATGTGTAATTAAAAGATGATTGAGTAACTCAAGTAACTTGAGTTTGTCGCATGTTTAACACTTTACATGTACCTTACTTCTGGTAATATCTAACAAAGACCAATTGTTTGCAGAAAGAACCGACTAGGCACGTGGAAAAACGTAACCATGCCGTTAATGTTTACGTACACGCGAAGAACACCATTACATCCCTTAGTAATAATTTCACCATTACATAACCATAAACAGGATGTCGGAAATATCGGCATTTGGGATCAATATCACTCGATTTGAATGCATTTTTAAACTTGAAAAAATCCATAGCATGTAAAAGACACACTCCAACTTTGAGACAAAAATTGGAGGGAAAAAACTGTGTCTTATGCACCGGCATATACGGTACTTTAAATGAAACTGTTTTTACCACTTGTAAGTTACACAAGAAATTTACAAAGGTCTTCAAATGTGCCAATGTTTGTGGTTTTGGTGAAGAAGGTTTATACATGGCCTTGCTTCAGTTGCTGTTTATGAAATTTCAACTTTTCAACAAAATTTCAGTAGCTTAACGTGTCTCATCTATAAGACAGATTTATTACCTGAACATAATAAGGAAAAGAACTCACGTTTCTATTAAATTACAAACTCACAGACTTCTGTTGGATCATAAGGAAAATCAGACTCAGGTGTTGTGTCTATAGAGAAGGTTTGTAATGTACAGTTCTCAGTGCTTTGGAATGGCTCGTCAATACAAAACCATCCAACTGTTGGGCAACTATAAAAAATCACATTTGTTGTGATGATGTAGAAATTTGAGTGAAGTTTTATCGATTTCTACTTTACAATTTATTGCTAGCAGATGATGCTTTTCAGACATATTCTCCTTAGAACAATTAAAACCAAGCATCTTTTCTCACATAAATTGCAAGAAATTCACCCATTCCATCAAGGAGTATTGCAAGAGTGAAGGTAGCATAGGTATGTTAACGTATCTCTTCAGAAAACATTAAAATGACTACCAGTTTGGTTTATATGATTGTTTTGTTTGTGAGCCAATGAAGTGCACATCTCTAGACTCTGTACTCTTGACTACTCATTGTTGATTCGATACTTCTCTCTAAACCATACTCAAGACTTGGATGCACAGAGCATGAGACAGTTGAACCAAATTTGCCCTCCAAAAAAAGAATATTTTAATATGTTTGGTGAAAACACTTTAGTCTTCCTGTTGTCTGGTATAAACGTGATGTGTATGTTACAATGTGATACCCTGTCTCAAGCTTATCAGTTTATCTCACTAACTTGACTTCATGACTATGAATATTAATGATTATATTATTTGTTCTTTGGGGAGCATATAGTCGCCACCTTGTCCGTCCATCCGTCCGGTACATTGTCCGGCAAATAACTTAAAAACTACTGATGGCATTTAAATAAAACTTGGTAAATAGATAGATGGCAATGAGGTGAAGGGCAGTGCCCATAAACCATAATCCTACCCTATATATTTAAAAAGTTATCTCCCCTTAACCATTTTTCATAATTGTTGCTTATCCTGGTCATATCTTGGAAAGTACTAAAGGGATTGAAATTAAACTTGGTACATACATAGATGTTAATGAAAGGAAGTGCAGAAGACATTTTACTTTAATCATCTCTCCTTATTTTTTCATAAAAGGTTGTTTTCTTTGTCATGTCGTGGTGTACAAGTGGTGTTGGATTACAAGTTCTGCCTTTTATAGACAATAGCCATTTGGGGAGCATTCTTCACTTCCATCAATTTTCTTTTTTTAATTTTTGCTATACATGATTCTGTAACAATTGAAGCATACAACAATTAATACTCATAAATCACCTAGTGTATGCAAAATTATTTCAGATAGTAGGAGATACAGTTAACTGAATCTTGTATTTTGGAAATAATCTTTTTTAGCTCATGACTAAAACCTGTCTATCAAAGGCAATCAGTTTGTATTTGTGATGCATTATATCAGGAAAAACACATGTTCACACTCTGCTTTTACTCATCTGGCAATAGTTTAATCTGTTTGTATGTATTATTTTTGTATATGATACTTTTGGATTTTGTGAAGAATGGAAAAACAAAAAAGACTTAACAGAAGGAAATGGACATCAAAGCTGATGTTTTTAAACAAGCTGCTGTGATTTGTGTTGGTAGTTGAAATCAAGTATTGAATAACGATACACAAATAGACGCTGCTTAGTTAGCTTTGTTTATTGATTTTCTGGTGAAATGAAAACAGAAAAAAATGTCTGTCAGGCCGTCTGGATAATCCTTCTTTGCGCTGGTACAGCTTGTCCTGAGAATGTGGTAGAGTTATCAAATACTGGTAGACTGAGAGAGAGGGTATATGTTAAGTGAGAAACACAAGTCCCACACTGATGTAAATCAATAGAACATTTGAAGTCATGTCTTCCATCTTAGTTTGAAGGTGTGAGAGTTGTCTTAGTTGTTTAAAGGGAATTGGTTTACGTTATAGAACCGTGCACAAGTTTCCTGGAATCTTGATTTACAAATCCATCTCAATTCCATTTCAACATATATGTCCTGTCAGGATTGATTGTTAATATATTAACTGGGTTCTCAACACAACTTCCCATAAAAAAACTCTACCATCTGAATGTTTACCATCTGTAATCATTATACTGTTACTAATACACTACCCTTATTTGCTGCTTGCTTTTGTCATTGATCATTGAGAACTTGTAGTTATAGAATCTAAGAAAGCCATAGCTTAGTTGTTGACAGATTAGTTTCTAGCAAGTTTTGTGTCCACAAGAGACTGGTAAAGAGATTTAAAGCACGGTCACAACTAGAGAGAGACATAAGCAGGGGATGAAGGTAATCTTTATAACATGTGAAGGAACGTTTTTGTGTTGTTGAAATTACAGGGTGTTTCAATACAAGTGATAGATGGCTGAGTAGCTTACATGGTGGGCCAACTTATGAGTAATGTAAATAATAAACACTCGTAATAAACACTCACGTCCATTGTCATACATGTAGTTTGATTTTGTTATCTGAGCCACAGAGAGGGAGAAAAGATTGTTAAAAGTCTACTTCCTTAGTACTTTGGGGTGGTGGAGGAGATGAATAGAAAATGTCCTGTTGTTCACTTATTGCAATAATTGGGTGATGTACACTTGGTGTTATTAGTACAGTAAATAGCCAGACTTTGAGCTATTAGGTACAAGGGTTTTGCTTCTTTTGGGTTCATTTTAAATAGGGAGAGAAAATAATAATGATCATAATCTGCCCTTACTTGAAGTAGATACATAGACCTTACATTCATTGTAGTCAGACATTGATACATTGAATGCATTGAAAGATGGAGACATGGGGCAAGGAAAACCGTTAATTGACTGTACAATTCAAACTGTTGATCAATGATAGTGGCTCAGTGGCTTGTTCATTATCTAAGTAGATTGGTTGAAAGTATTAGGATAATTATTAGTCATTTATTTTACTATTGCAAAGTAAAGCAGTTTATTTAAATATTCAGAAACATTTAGTAGCAGCCAAGTAAATATGGAAAAGTTAATCAAATAAGCACTTGTTTTGAAGATTACCATAGCGATGCATTCTACAATACAAATCATCAATGGAGACTTTATTTATTATTTTTACATGCTCTTACAATAGCCAGATTCACTTTTGACAGATTAAATAAATTGAAAGCACTTTTTTGACTGAAGAATTGTTCTTGCTAAAGAATGGTTTGTGATACAAGCCTATTCATGGGAAAGGAATTCAAGGCATTAGTAAATCTGTGTAAACTGTTTACTTGTTGTAGACAGAAATATAATTGGCAATTGATTATTGGTCTGATTTGTTGGGATTAACTACAGATTGTAGAATGAATGACTGTGTTAAGAAGCCCTTAATGACATGTACAGTTACAATAGTTTTGTGTTGAGTCTGATTGGTTGCAGTGTAAATATCCTGTTGGCAGTCTCACAGCTGTTTGCATAGAATGATATAACAGTTTAAGTATGGTCATTTCAATGGTCAGTTGATTAAAGTTTAAGCTCTAACAGGATTAGAACATATTTAATTGGCAGAAGAATTTTAGCATGGCTTGATTTTGACGCTTTCATTGGTTTGACATGAATTTCAGTGCATCAAGATTATGCAAAAAATATTTTAATCTCTTTCCATGCAAAGGAGCCCACAAACAGAGACAAATTAAAAATTAAAAAATGCCTTCAACTTGCTGTGTACAGGTCTGCATGTTTCTTTGTACAGCAGTTAGTTAGCATGGTGCCTAGGTCAAACTGAACTTGCTGTGTACAGGTCTGCATGTTTCTTTGTACAGCAGTTAGTAAGCATGGTGCCTCGGTCAAACTGAACTTGTTGTGTACAGGTCTGCATGTTTCTTTGTACAGCAGTTAGTAAGCATGGTGCCTCGGTCAAACTGAACTTGTTGTGTAC
>ENA-OREC01001181-OREC01001181.1-marine-metagenome-genome-assembly--contig:-NODE-1181-length-12703-cov-14.583479_pt1 | contig 12703 bp, 6 predicted proteins | sample MGYA00248626_ERZ508543 | MGnify/ENA primary metagenome ERZ508543 (study PRJEB26211, sample SAMN05518279) | marine metagenome | isolation source: Puget Sound, Washington, USA | host: Bankia setacea... | reverse complement strand
AGCCTACATTGAAAGGTTCAAACTACCGTGTGTACCAGTTAAACAATGAACTAGCCTACATTGAAAGGTTCAAACTAGCGTGATTCGGGTAAAAAGGTTGTAAGTGCTATTGAATGAAGAAGTAGATAAGAACCGTTCACATTCATTCCCTTGTGATCCTGAACGTGAGTGTAGGAAAGATACTGTGGACAGCAATGCAGGTCATTAGTACCTTGTAATTACCCCACAAGTGCAATGTGAAAGCTTCCCACAATTCTATGGACACCTTTTTTCCAATATATATATAATGATTCATAATACATGTAGTTGACATACTGTGGAATCAATAATTGTATGTAGCAATAAACGTTCATGTTGTTGCTGCATGAAGACCTGTTTCAAGTTTGTAGATTCCAAACTAACATGTCAACGTCCCAGTCATGAAAGGCTGTACGTCATTCTTTAAACTATATAACTTACGACCTTTCATTACCAGGATGTTGATATATACATTACATGACATATCAATTATTTGACATTTGAATTTGAGGTTCAGCTGATGAATGCAATCCCAACAATCAGTGCTCTATCATCCCAGTACAGCTTAGTTCACTGCACTGGTTAAGATGGTATACTTATGACATAGGATTCAATACATTCAACATTCTAATAAACTTCAATAAACTCCTCATTGAAACGTTCCTAAATAATTATTATCAAAGAACTAAAAGAAGTGTGTTAACAGAATGCTTTGTTTGTAACTCACTTGGCTATCAGTCTGTAGGCTCTTGAGTTTAACAACAGGGTACAGTGTTATTAACCCCCTTATGTAAAACTAAACTCACTCAATTACTTGGAATCTAGTTAACTCTCAAACTTCTGATTCTGTCCAATATTGTAAAATTATTGATCATCACAATGACTAAGTTCTGTTACTTTAATTAAGCTGTTACAGAAGGACCAAAAGCCACATAAATATTGAATCTTAGAATTGTAATTAATTATTATGAGTTCTATAACGGAACATGTTTCAATAAGTGTACTATTAAAATGACAACAGCGCTAAAATTATTTTTATCAAGTGAATTTTGAGTGTACATGTACCCACAGCCAGGTTCATTTTCCACAGGTTTCTAGCATGTCTCATCAAGGCTTATATTAAACATGTGTAATAAAATGATATTTGTAATATGAAATGAGCTTATGTTGTGTGATAATCCATTATTCTTGTTTGATTCAGGTACCTGGCTGTAAGAGGTAAGAGACATACATTAGCTGCTGTGTCCAACCCAATGACAGAGGTTCCAGAAGAACTGAGGATGACCCTACAACAGCAGCCAATCAGGCCTAGTCGCAGATCATCAGAACGCGGACTTTGTAAGATTTTAAAATATTTTTTTAAAAAGTAAAAAAAAGAAAGATGGATTTCCTGTTGTTTTAAAGCTGTGTTTGTCGCAGTTTTAATAGAGTGACCTAGGTCTGATATCTCAACTAAGTATGTTAAACTGATAAACTGACTTATTGTAGAACAAGATTCAGTACCTAAAAACAAAGGATTACACCTAGGATTATTGATATTGATAAAAAATAGATAAATAAAAAATAAGATATAAAATATAAAAAAAAAACATGTGGGCAGCCTTATGTGTAACAATTGTTGACTAACTTGTTTGCTTACAGCTCCGTACTCTTACAAGGAGGAGAGCATGCTACATATTCCTAGCGAGCGTTTCTCTCCAGTCCGCCGTGCTAGTGACACCCTGGCCGGAGTCAACAGGAACCAACTGTCACACTTAGAACGCATCTACAATCAGACTTTAGTAAACCAGTCCGCTAGACACAACAGTCAAAACAGTCTAAAACAACTTCAGCATGAATGCCACGAACTACAGGTGAGAGAGAACGTCAAATATCTGCACCTTTATGAAATTGAAACATTCGTACCCAAAATCTGTTGTGTATTTGTGATTTTTTTCTTGTAGCCCAATGATTGCCTAGCAACATTCTTTGTACATCAAGGAGGAATGCAAAAGTATTCTTATTGCTATTGAATAAAGAAGTCAATAGAACCCTTTTGCACTCAACTTGCACTTAGAAAAATGTTTTCACATAGTCAGCCAAACAAGTCTTAGATAAAGAGTAAGCTTATATATACTGTAGATTTGTATTCACTTATATGGCCAAGCAATATATTTTTAGGCTGTTTAGGTGTACCTTTTGCTGCATGTTCCCCCCCAAATAAACAATGCAGAAAAAAGATGTATTATGTCGAATAGTGTTGAACAATTTTATATATTGTATCCACCGAGATGTTCCTACACAGTTCAACCCATCTCATTTAACATGTGACCATCATTGTTTCCAATGCAATACATTTGTGGCAACATTTCTTGGCAATATCTTTGCATGTGGGCTATTTAGTTGTATGAATATCTCTAACAAACTTAAGTCTACAGATGAGAATACTAAAACATTAAATAAAGACTTGATTTGTGTGAATATTTTGGGAAGCTTAATTAGTGGGCAAGTTTTCTGGTTTATTAAGGAAGGTATTTTTATTCCATTGTTCACTTTCTCAGAATGAGTTATTTCTCTTATCTAAAATCGTTTAACTGAAATTGTGTACTTATCCAGCAAAACATAGAACTAAAAATAAAATACAGTTTTTAGATGACTGTAGAGCTAAAAACAACAATAACAACATGAAACCTACAGCCAATGTTTAGTTGATATTAAAGCATGTTCCTTGTGTAGAATGCTTTTATTTAGTCGTTAAGTAGTGTGGTTGCTTTTGTGTCTGCTGGTTTATACACAAACATTACAAATTATATATTAAAAACAAGTTTGGAGAATGTTGGGTATTTTAGTTGTCAACTTACCATTAAAATTGGAATAAAAGAAGCCCCAAACTGTGTACAAGAACTTATTTATCCACATACTACATGTTTAGAATTCACAGTTTATAGTTATACGTAAACAGTTTGTATCTATGTTAAAGCAGCATTTAGCACCATCTCACTGTTGTGTGTTTTCAAGTTTTCATTTGTGTATGTTTTAAATGTAACAAAGCCTTAACAGTGCTGAATCAAACATAGAATCAATGAAAGATCAATGAAAGGCATGACAATTTATACAAGCATGAGCAAATTGAAGCTTCTTTTTTATAGAAGAAATTGTCTGAATATGTTGCATGAAAAGTCGAAGTTGAGACAATATAAAAAAATACTTATTATGAAAATAATCCTGAAAAACTGATGAATATTGTTTGCCTTTGCTATCAAATGTGGCTGTACTGGAATGTTCATAAGTTCAAAATGTAGCACAACATAGAGCAAATTGAGAGTATTTGATAAAACCAGTTCTGTTTTTGTTTCAGCACTAAAGGGTATATATATATCATGTACTATACAGACATCAGATGCTATTGATACAGAGAATTCATGCATGATGCGATTACATTCATTTCATTTGCATGTTGTATGTATTTTTTTAAGTGTAGAGTATAACTGGTCATGCTTTTCTCTGGTATGTGAGAAAATGAATTACAAATCTTGATGGTCCCATATGAACCCTAACTGACTATTTTTCTGTGAGGGATTCCTTTTAACAATTCGACAATTTTAATGCTAAGTTTGAGTTATTTTGAAAACCAGTTATACTTTCACACTTGTTTGTCATAGTTAAGCTGATGCTACTACTTATTATAACAATGCTCTAATATACTCTGATCTGTAGATGACATTGTATAAACACTACTTCAAAGATTATCAACTTCGCAATGGAAGGAAACACTGCTTTTTTTATACTTAAATGTGAACAAGTTAATTCTGTGTCGGATTGAGGTCCTTTGTAGACAAAGTATTTAATACAAACTTAAAAAAGACCAAAAAAACACTGGATTTCCTTTTCCCTGTTACTGTTAAATCATGTTATTTTGTGGACATAACATTTTGTGGTTTTACCAAATAGAACAGTCTCAAAGGCTTTTAATTTTGTGGATTCCAGAAGGTATACTCATGAACGATTAGACATTGCTTGTATTTGTTATCATAATATTTTATGTTTTGGCTCACTCTTGAATTCCACGATAATTTAATTTCCACAAATATGATTGATTTTACAGTATATAAACACTAGCTGATGTTGCCGTAACAGATTATAGTATAGGAGAGTTCAGTTGTTATACGTTAACTTTGTTTGTTCTCATTTTGCAGCTGTTATATGATGTTATGTATTGGTATATAATTGGCTGTCTACTAATACGTGTTGTGTATTTGTTTGCTGCAGTGTAAACAACATTTCTGACCCCATATATTCCAAACAAATGGACTTTCTCTTTATCAAGACAATTGATAACAGAACATACATTGTCCCCTACAAGACGCTGCATGTATTCATTTGAAAGGCTTTACATTTCAGTTCTATTGTTTGAATTTTCTTGCATTGTTGAACATGTTACTGTTAAAACAAACACAAGTAAATAGGGGACAAACTTACTGCTGGGGTTTAAGTGCAATGAAAGTTAAATAACATGTCCCTTAAACGAGACTGGTGACCATTTTTTCAGGGAAAGCGTGGCAAACAGCGTATTTTTAAGATTCCTCCAATACCTTCTCCAAGTATCCAGGAAAAGCTAGCAAAGTACATTGTTCAATAGCGTATTTATTACAATTATCCCAGAGTCATACTAAACTTCACAACTGTTATTTCATTACTACTTTTGTTGGGGAACTATAAGACACCACTACTATGAAACTGTTACTGCTAGCTGGCGACTCGAAAGCTTGTCAATTAACTAATTCATGCATTTTTGCCATTTTACTTTTTGTGGAGGGTTGATTAATAATAGCACTGTGTATTTATTAAAAAGTTATCGCGAAGTTTAAATAATGAAGTCATTAAGCTTACAAGTTGTTTTTTGGACAATTTGGATGTTTGATTTATCCCACTCAGAGTCTTGATGGGGCAAATGCAAAAGGGTTCTATCTGCTTCTTTACACAATAGCACTTAGAACCCTATCGCAATCACCCCTCAACTTGAAATGGTAGAACATCCCTTATTCAGGACATTATAAGCCTTTTTGAGTCATTTAATTGCCTTTGATTTATTTTCTAGACATGAAACAATCAACAATGTATGCATTACCACGCTACACTTTATTGACCACAGTTATATATACAGCTTTGCCAGCCAATTTGGAAGAGACGATTTTTCTAATATGAATATTTTCATCGGGGGGTACCTTGCTGAAAATATCTTCTGGAAGTGTCCAATTTAGATTTGTTATATTGTTTATGCTACGTTTATAGTACTGAATATTGAATGTATAACATTTTATTTGATAAGTTTAGTTGTAATAGCTTTGATTGCTGTTGTTAAGATTCTGGAGTTATGTTTTAGGGCAACACAAAGAGTCGAATTCTTGGGACGAGTTTTAGGGTAACGCATTGCCAACATTTTGCATCCACTTTCATATCATAACCTTGCTGCTTGCTTACTGCTAGTGCCATGTATAACCTTAACCTCATGGTTCATACCACATTACCTAATTGTTAGAACATCTACATGTCTTTGTATACTTCTCCATACTTATAGTTCACTGGGGTTGAATGGGTTGAGAGTTCTATCTGCTTCCTTCTTCAATAGCACTTAGACTTCTTTTACGTTCAACCTCTGGTTACCCTTCAATCAATCTATGCTGTAAAACTTGACGAATCTTTAAGTCTAAATTATGCTAAGAGTTATGTATGGTTTGCAGTCACCATCCATTCTGGTCAATAGGATTTTTTTATTGATATAATACAACTCGTCAAAATGTAGACAAATTACAAAACAATGTATCAATAGGAATGTATATCAGTTGTAATGTAATGAATGGTAAGGTGTGTTGTTTACAGTAGAGGTTTAACGTATGTGCTTGTGATGGGTGGATAATGTGGGTAGCTTGTGAATAACATGTGATTGCATAGCTTTTTTATATTCCAGAGATACGATAATACTGGCTCACCATACTGTAACACATATTTTACATTATTGCCTTGAAAATAATCTCTCCTTGACCCCCCCCAAAACAAACATAAATAAACTCCTCGTTCTGAATATATAACCAGAATTTCTCATAGCAAAGGATAATTATTAATATCTCTTGCCAAGTCTAAAAGATACACTACCAACAATATTACTGTCAGCTGTAATGTTATACTTTGCATTGAGTGCATCTTGTATCCCAATATACCCAGATATAACTAGTTCCAGAGTGAACATTATCAAGTGAACATTATGCTATTTTAGGACATTCCAATGGTAGATTTAGATTGTGATTTTAGAGGTGGACATCCCCTACTATTGTGAATAGATTTGTCCAGAAACTTTCGATAATCTGTTGTACCAGTTTTGACCGCGGACATGATACAATATGACTCAATTTGTTGACAAAGAGAATGTGTATATCTGTAACTGTCAATTCAAGGCAATGATTTGTAACTCACTGGTGATGGATATCTAACTTAGTGGAATGAAAAAATCGGTACATGTATCTATATAACACAAGATCTATAAAAAAAAACAAGAATGATCTATAATATTAGCATTGTCATGATCTGTCCCATTGTTATACACATAGACAGCTCCTAGTTCCAAAAAAACGAGTTCAATAACTAGGACAAGAAAGGAGTATCTACACTCTATACATGATTGTGTGTGTATGCTATTATAACGTGGTATTATTTTGGTACAGTACATTCAGGAATAAGGTAAACACAATATTACTTGGTAGTTAGGTTCAAATGCAATCAGGATTCTGTTACTGGTCAAATCTGTGTTAAACAGCCTTTCAAAGGGAAGTAACCCAAGTACAGTCAAGTTCTGCTGTTAAGACCACTTGATATAAAGACAACTTAATAATAAGACCACTTCAATACAAAGACCACCCATTTTAGCTTTATCAAATGCAATTGGGTCTGGCAATGAAGTTTTATTTACTAGTTAGACCGCACCTGATTGTGATTACATCGGGTGCAAATAGTTCATGAGGTTAAATAGAAAGGTCACATTTTGCCAGTGGACAATCGTACCGAAGATAACATTCATTTGGAACCTAAACATTCAACCCTAGTTACATGTATAGAAGGTTGTTTAACACAGATTGACTAATAGACCATGTTATAACTGTTACTATGGTTACAAAGAACATTTCATGGCTTTCTGTGTCTCTAAATGTTTACACTATCTGGTATGTTTGCAGGTCCGTAGCTGGGAAGTATGATATCTATGTTATATAGACATCTGGGGTGGCATTTTGTTATAGTCTTTAGTGTAGTCAATAGTGGGCTGGTTGTTGATATGGGTGAAGGACAGGCTGGAGCTTCTTTAAGGAATAGGCGATGAAAGGGGGGGTCTCAGTTTGATCTTTAAAATCATAAAATTCAAATGGTTTGCATTAGTTAGTTTAGAAAGTTAGTTTCCAAAATCGAGTTTCTTTGCTATAAATTGTGATCAGTAAATCAGTAGCTATTGGTCTCTCACTGCCTCTGCCAGCAATGATCTTTGTCCCTAGGAACCCCGTGTCTCGATATATATAAAATAAGTTACTTGATGAAACTACATGTATTATGACTTTTATTAAATCGTTAGTTTAAGAGGACAGAATTGACAACTAGGCTATGACAAAAACTCAGCTAAAATGGATTAGGTTTAGGATTTCTAAGGTTAAATTTTTCGTGATACCTAATTGTTGAACAGTGGCAGTGGTGCTGCTTGTCTTTGATTTTGTAATTGGTAGACCTACATATAGATTAGTTGTACTAGGTGGGAAGTTTAGATTAGCTGGCCTGGTTGATGGTGGTATCTACTTGTTCAAGCCTCTAGTTCAATCATCTGTCCTCTTTATCTGTCCTTCTCTTCATCTGTCCTTCTCTTCATCTGTCCTTCTCTTCATCTGTCCTTCCATGTTGTCTTCATCTGTTTGTACATGTTCTTTGTCCTTGTCAATCCCGGGGAGCACCCAGTTTTGTCTCTGTGCCAATAGAACAATGTCTGCTTCCATGTTAGTTACCAGAGCAAGTGCCTACGTTATGCTTTTGGATCATATCTCATTTTATTATCATTATTGTACCAAATGTGTAAGTGATGGTTTGGAAATCACTATTAACTGAGGTATAGCCATTAAACCTGCTAGTGTGAACCACGTCAACAGTCCTTTTTGTTTCCTTGACCGGAAATATATACTGAAAGGGTGATATGATAGGGTTATATAAACACCTGGTTTGGTAATTAGGCTTTAATTAGGTGACAATCTGCTTGTGCCTGTGCTTTCTTTTGTACATGCACTTGGAAAAAACAATCTTCAACTGGATACCATTTTATTTACACATTTACACAAAACATAAACTTATATGCACAAATTTAGAGCTTGAATGAACTATAATCTCCTTAATTGTATCCGAAAGAACTTCTTTGAAATCAATTCTCCAATTGTATTTATTCTTGGATTCTTTTTTTTGATAGAGCAAGCTGTTTCCGAGTTAAAAAGATCCTAAATAATTGTTATAACTTTACGTTTTGGTGCTTAAGTAAAATGGTAGCCTGGTCTTTAACACTTATACATGTATACACAATGTTTGACCCTCTGACCTACACATGGACAGTTGACCACACACTATTGGGGCTTACTAACCCTAGAGAGCTTAGAATTAACGATTTAAAAACTTAACCTACCCTGTTTAGTCTTTGTAATATATCTTCCTTGAACATGCATTAGTCATCATATAAAATATATCATTTATCTTAAAGTTTTTATAATTTGCTTCATTCCATTTAATTTTGCATAGATGTAGTTTTCCTTCTCTAACTATTTAATTATTATTTGTTTGTTGTTTTCTTTGTTTTTGTAAAGGATCTAACATGTGTGCATTTTGTATGTTGTATAACAGTAACTGATGTATTGTTGAAATGCTAGTTACATACTTTTATATACTTGTGTATTTGCGTTTATTATCAGTTTTTAACATAGATGTTTTCCCCTTCTCTATTTACAGAAGCAAGTAAGTGGTGGAGGTAGTGATCATCATATTCATCATCGTTTCCCGCCTAATCGTCCTGTGACCATGTCCGCGTCTCGTATTCCGTCCCCTCCAATCGCCCCCTGCGCGCCTGGCTCCCCCGTCTTTCAGCACCGCAGTCCATCGAGCCCCGACTCCAGCTCTCAACTCTACCAGCATTTACAGCGTTTACATCTGACTCGTGGCGCGGGGTCTCCGACGTTCCGTCGAAGCAGTCCGCCAAATCTGAGTCAGCTGGGAACGGCAGATAGTCCACCTCACTCGTTTCCAAACTTGTTACAAAATTTCTCACAACCTCATCAAAGAAACAGCCCTCCGCCAAACTTTCAGAACTTACACATGATAAAAGAGGATTCATTGGATTTAGATCGTAGTTCCCAGTCGGACAGTGAGGAAGATATGATGATACAAGAGAACGACGACTCTGCAACTCATTCTGCAGACAATAGGACGTTACAAGTGAAACAAAGGGCATTCGCGTGTAAGCCACAAATTAGTATAACAGACACTCATGGTCATGTGACCGCAGTGACATCTGACGGTGATTCTGAATCCGACAAGGGAGATAACTCCGACAGTGCAGCTGTGTCCCCCAATTCTCCCGCAACCTCCCCCTCTAGTGTGCCACTTAGTTATAGCTATAGTGTACCTTTTGGCACAAATATTCACACAAACTTAGCAAACATTCCACCAGAAATCTCCTATTCTGGGCCTCTTCAAGATGTTAGTAAAACTTCAAATGTAAACTGGTATAGCCCACATAGCCCACATCACAGACAGCAACTTAGGGGGCTCAGAAATTCCACTAATTTTGACTCATTAAGCAACTTTAATGCTCATTCTGAAATCTCTTCACATAAAGGCTGGGAAATCAGCAGTGAGGGCATTGTGGGAGTGTATGAAAATAGCAGCCAATCAGGTGAAAGAACAGCCACGCCCACAAATTTTCCAGTGAACGAGGAATGTGAATTAAAAACTGTGGGCTCACTATTAAATGTATCTTCAAAACGTTCTGTGGAGGATATTCTCAGTGAAATAAGGAAGATCTTAGAGCACAGTAGTCAACATATTGCGTATCAATGCTCAGAAAACTGTTTCCAGCTGGCCAACTCGGATGTAGCGATGGAGGTGGAAGTGTGTGAAGGCGTAGAGGCGAGTCGATTACAAGTGCGCAGAATCTCCGGCGATAGAGGATGTTACCAGCAACTGTGTCGAGAACTTTTAGGTGGCATTAATATATGACCGTGTGTGTGTGTTGTTAGTCTTCACTCTCCACCCATTGTACTCAGTCATCCTGTCTCTATACAGAGGGATGAAAGTTAAAGGGTTCTAAGTGCTATCAAAGAAAGAAGCAGATAGATCCCTTTTTGCATTCACCCCTCAATACACTGCGTTGTTCGTTTGTTTCCAAAGTAATTTTTTATTTGTTATAAACTATATTCATGTGTGCTATATATTATAAAAGTAAATGCTGTATAAGGTTGCCATTATGGACACTTACGACAGTTGCTATGGTTACTGAATATTAAGTGACTGCTTTTACGGAAATCTCATGTAAGGTACGATGCTTAAGTTTCAAAGATTAAAATGTGCCTGTATTGTTATATTTCATCTTTGGAATAATGAGACTTACAGTTTGCACTAAATCTGTATTGTAGCTAGGGTTCTGGCCTGGTCGTGCACATTCAAGAGACACTATTAAAGCTCAGTGCCAACCCAGCGCTGAAAATTAAAATAGGGGTCTGAAATAATTGAACAAAATAAAGATGAGGCCATATATGGAGAGTTGATTGTTAACTGATGTAGCTGTATATAGAAGCAGAGCTCTGTTACAATAGTTTACCATTTAACTCTTGATAGGTAACTTGCCTTTTGTTTAATCACTTGGTTATACATATATACATATACACATGGGTGTTCTTGGACAGCGTATAGGGTAAGGAACAACGCTGCTGTAACAATATAAGAACCCACAGGCAGTGAATGTGAACACGTTCTATATGCTTCTTCAATCAAAAACATTAGAACCTTTTCACATTCACTGCTCATGTTAACCCTTGTAATGCAGTGCAGATTTAGTGTGAAGAATGGATATACAACAATGGTTAACTGTGTGAAAACAAGCAGCCTCCTTATACACTACAAAATGATTACTTCAATGTTTCTTTAAAGTTCCACTTCCGTTCCCAATCAACTGATTCCCTAAAAAAAAAGTTTGGAAGTTTGAAAAACTACACAATATGTGGGTTTGATTCAAGAAAAGTAAACCGTGTGCAATGTGGGATACTTTCTCTTCTTGTCTAAACTCTTCCTCAACTTTTAGTTTCGTATAAGAAAAAAGAAACAAATGAAAATAGTTGTTTAACTCAATTAGATACAACTGTAAAAACTTGTTGTATTAGCATTAGATTCAATTTTATTATATTCATAAATCAATTTAATTTGAATTATTTAAACATCTCAAATACTTAAGACTTTTTTGGGCAAAGTTTTCTAGATTTTTTTTATGTAACATTCATTTTATTTTGGATGTTTTAGCGGATTTTTTTGGGATACCTACTGATGAAAACAACACAATTTCATCAGCATGAAGTATTTTGCCATATCACAAATAAACAGTTTAATATTGTGGTGAACTTGAAGGAGTTTTTGTTTTGACACAGTTAAAAGTTGTAACTACTGCATTTATTAGCGTGTTCTTCAAATAATGGTGCTTTCGTATTTGTTAAAACATTTATGTATGTGATAAACACGTTGTTGTAGATTTTCAATCTTTTATCATTGTCATTTTAAACTATTTTTAAAAATGTTGAGAGAAAAAAATGGACTGTTAATTAAGAAGATTCATTTAATATAATATATAAGAGTTTTTAATTTATATATATAGTTATTCACTGTAATTATTCTATATATATATAAATACTATACTGCAGGAGCTAACAACAGATTTTATACATTTGTTATTATTATGTGTGTTTGTTAATGTGCAGAAATAAATGAACTTTTTTGTTTTGTGAGAGGATGTTTATGTCTATTAAAGGTGTGTGTCATAGTTTAAGTCAATGTACTGCCTGGTGTTAAAGGTGTACATTTCATTCAAACTGAACTATAGTGCTGTTTATTTATATCAGTTATTGCATGGGTATATTGAGTTCATTACACGGACTGCTGAATTATGAAATAAGGTGGATAAGATTGTTGTGTTATTACGACAGAGTATAGAATCCGTCTCCATCATATACACAAGAATCACCTATTTTGTAATGGGTTAGTCCATGTAATTTATTCAAGAGTGTCAGGTCAACGTTCTCCTGCAATACCATGGAACAGAAAGTCAAAGATATTACTGCAGCTCATTGTATGTATAGCATGGGAACAGTGACCTGACACTCTTGAATTTATAACATGTACTAACAGCGTTATATCATTTATTAATTCTAATCCAAAATTGATGTGAAAGCTTTCAAAAATGGGCTGTAAATGACTGTGAACTAGTGACCTGAGTAGGCTGTACATGACTGTGAACTAGTGACCTGAGTAGGCTGTAAATGACTGTGAACTAGTGACCTGAGTAGGCTGTAAATGAATGTGAACTAGTGACCTGAGTAGGCTGTAAATGACTGTGAACTAGTGACCTGAGTAGGCTGTAAATGACTGTGAACTA
>ENA-OREC01001180-OREC01001180.1-marine-metagenome-genome-assembly--contig:-NODE-1180-length-12705-cov-13.518055_pt1 | contig 12705 bp, 6 predicted proteins | sample MGYA00248626_ERZ508543 | MGnify/ENA primary metagenome ERZ508543 (study PRJEB26211, sample SAMN05518279) | marine metagenome | isolation source: Puget Sound, Washington, USA | host: Bankia setacea... | reverse complement strand
AGCTTTACTAATATTCCTGCAGCTTGACGCGCATAATATTATGTCTAGGTGCCCAACAGGGTTTTGACATTATTGGAAGATAGATAGATACATCAAGCATTTAATTTTTCTTAGATTATTTTGCTTTTTGTTACCAACCTTTAGGAGTTTCGAAAACATTATTTTAGTAAATACACCAACGAGCAGCCAACAGATGTACCTCTGGCCAGCAATACGTTGGTCTTGCCTAGGAGTAATTAATGGTAAACGGTAGACAACTCCCGACAATATTTCTAGCCGATAACGATAGTTTCTAGTCGACAATAATTTTAAAGAACAATCACTCTTACACCCTTTGAAAATGGCTTCGGCAGAGGCAGATCAAAATTTGTTGAAGAAGTTATACACTCGAGAGGTCATTATAAACATTTGGATTTTTTATACGTAGTAAAATTCTAAATTTCTAGCCTTTCTGTGGCAATGCACATACCTTAAAATCTTTTTCCATCGCATTTAATTGAGAAGAAAAACTGCAAAGGGAGTTAATCATCTTGCATTCGAAACTTGAAAGAAAACAATATAAAAGTGTAAAAATCCCAATCTTTCTATGATCCAACCACATAACGCGATTAAAAAGAGTTGCATGCTTTTAGAATATATATTAAACGCATATGCACTGCAGCAGATTACTGATTTCAGTGCATTTCCCCAAAATGAACCGGACTGATCGGACTGGAACTTGGCTCTAAAGTCAGTTTAACCTCAAGCCAGCACATACTCCTCTTGTTAGATGAGTCAAAACTACTGAGTTTGCAATCATTCATAGTTTGACTAAAATATGCAACATAATTTGTTTTTGCAACAACCAGTGTTTACATCAACATGAGATCAAATTTAGAAGACAAATAGAAAAATATTAATAGAGTTTTCCTGTAAGGGTTCGATATAATCATATTCATTCAAGTAATCGGTTTCCACAAAAGCGTGCAGGGCCCTTTGTCTTTTCACTTAATGAGAGTCCCAGTGTTCGCTGGTAATAATTAACAGGGGGAGGGGGTAAAAGGTTATCGCTGTTGTGTCCATGTGCAGGGTACTAAAATTGTTGATGAAACTTAAAAACCTATTTGAAACTTGATTTGGATCATGCATGGACAAATTAAATCTATGATACTTAAAAAGAAGTATTGGCAGAATAATGCATTTTTACAACACTCACAATGTCAGCAGACAAAATGAAACCAGCAATGAATAATGTGAATACATTTAGGGAACATTTCTGTTTACATTTAACACTGACTGTTAAAACATAATTCTCTTAGCCAATCAATAAAGCTCTTAAAATCATCAAACCCAGCAATTTTTCATACAATAAAAAAAATGAGGAATAGTCTCCCATTTATGAAGTACATTGTCACTTTATTTAGCATATATATTCATTCGATCCATTTTAATATTTAATTATTTGTAAATTATCGTGATTTTCAGGTGTCAGCTTTTAATTTTCAACTTTAACAACTTGAAAATGATACATTTACACAATTCACTGCTCAAAAATACAATAATCTTGCTTCCACATGTCTGATGTCAAAATGATCCTGTATAGTTCTTGGGCTAGTTTTAGTCCTACTATCCATTAGAAGCACTAAGAATCTGAGCAATAACAGTTAACACTGTAAAAACAGAAAAATAAATGTTGTAGTTTTGTGTCCAGTAAATAAGAAAAATATGTATGTTTCCTTCAGATAAATGGTTCAGATAGATGTCACAGGAAAGCAAGACCCTACAAAATCTTCAAGAAAATTCCAAAACGACTATGCTACAGACTGTCTTGTCTTGTTCCACAATCTGTATTGGAGTCCGAAGGGTTTGTACATCATGTTATTGTTAAGTGAAGAGTTTTGTTAACACTTTACTATAAATTTCATTAGTCTTGTATCTAAAAATGTCTGGTTACCATGGCAGTGCTGGGATGTAAAGAAACAAAACTTTCACCAATATCAGGTTTTATGTCCTTATGTCTATATAAAGAATAACATCAACACTAGAATAACTTGTTCATACATTCCAACATGCTTATTCTTTAAGTTTACTAATACTATAGCATTAAGTGTTCATGGTTAGCTTTAAGGATGTGTTTTGTTTGTCCTTTATGCCTCTGTTATCTGTTGCCTCAGCCTCAATCATCCTCATAGAATGTGTTAACATGTATGCCTATATTTATAAATACCTACAAGGGTTCATGTGTTTCTCTGAGGAATACATAGGCCTTACATTTCTATATAAACATGTGAGGCTAACACGTATCACACTTTATTTTTGTCCTGCAAAGTGTTACAGTTCCTCAACAATTACTGTAATATTTTCTCTGTGATTTGTATATCATGTTTATATGATGTTTTGTGTGTTCAGTTATGTGTTCTTGGGGTTGACAAAGTGTGGTCAGTTTGTGGTGTCCTACACATGTCAGATGGATGCGATGGAGCAGACTGGACTTCCCTACTATATGTACAAACTCCAATGGTGGTGGTTTGTTCCCAGCAGACCCTTAATCAAAGTAAGAGAAAACATATGTAAAATCTTAACACCAACTAGGGGGTTAAGTTTAACACAGCTGCATATTTGAACTTAGAACATTTGGATCAGCAGACAAAAGCTTTTCCAAAAATGCTGTTAGATGCCTGATAGTATAGATTTATGTCCAAAACAATTTTCCTACTGAAAATTCTGTTTAAACTAGACACTAGAAAGCATTTATCTTGTAATGTTCAAGTAAGGTGTCTTATCTCACAGTTTAAAACAGATCAAAGGTTACAGTTGTTTCCTTGAGCAAAACGACTTAACCTCATTGCTTAGTGCTGGTTGGTTGCAGGAATGGATTTGAGCATGACTTTTATAAACTATTTAAACTAAATTTGTATATATTATAAACTAATAAGTGTGAGCCTGTAGCTAATGCATGTTGCTCAATATTGAAACACATACACAAGGTTTTTACACTATTTGTGTGCTTTTGACTATCATTAAGTCGTTCCAATGAGTACCGCTTCTTTATTTATGTTTGTTTCTTCCTGTACAGGTGTCTGAAGTGCATTTGTTTGGAGAGCAGGAAATTCCCCAGGATCTGTACATATTATTCTGTGAATGGCCAGAGGACAGAACCCAGGTGCTAGTGTTTGGGCATAGGTATGTCTTATTACTAGTTACTTCTATATAATAACTAGGCAGTATCTGTTGATGTTAGTCAAGCTTTGCGCTATATAATTCTTAAACATTCTTTACACATAATTTACATGATTGTTATCTGGTTATCTGCTGTTTGGTTTACTCACACTCAAGGTTGAAACTAAAGTAGACAATAATGCACATGGCTATAAGTTCTCTGAGCATTTTGTTTCCTTGTAATGTGGTTGACTTTTAGCCTCATTGTTATGCAATAAAGAGAGGCTTTATAAATTACAATATGGTTTAGGTATACAATTACATTGAAAATGATCAGAGGTTGCAGTTTGGGATTTAACAAAAAATGTTATTATTAATATTTTATACTCTTGTTGAATGATGATTTCAGTTTTCCTAGTCATGAGCAGGATAGTTGTAACTGTTATCTGACAATCACAGCCATACCTTCCCTGGCTCCATGTCAGTCCTGTACACAGCTCCAAACTGGTAGGTTAGCCACTCTAAAGTAAATAACATTCACATTTGTTTTCACGGTTTAGATAAACAAATACACTTACATTATACTAGTTATTCAGTTAATTTGATGCACCATTGTGAACAAAACTCTGGTCATTGTCATTCAGATGGATTGCCTTCTAAATACATGTAGCAGCACCCAATCAATACCAACACTTTGTTGCCAATTTGAATCTTGTTAATGAATGCCATGTGCAATGAAAAAGTAAAATGCATGACAAATATATGATACCCACATAATCATTACTATTGTCTTTTTATGGGAGTTTTATATGTACTAGATGCAAAATTGTGTCTCCCCAATTCATTGTTATACAAAGTAGAGGATACCAATTTTATGACGTAATTTCTATTCCTTTAGGTCCAGAAGATAAGACACTGTGTTTGAAGCACAGTTTTTGTTTACATACAAAATATGAGCTTACACCACCATTCCCTGTGTTCTTTCCAAAAGTTCAGCTCAAATGTGATGGTCAAGTGATTCTTAACACTGGTGATTCAATAGTTTCACTACATATAGACTTAGATGGTATCGAATCAAAGCCTAAAGGTCCGTTCAGTGAAACTTCTGCACTGAAGGTAAAGGAAAGCTTAGTGAGTGACAAAACAAAGGAAATACTGTGTTCATCTCCGGAGCCTAACAGAGAGTTTATGTGGAGTACTGGTGTGAGCAGTGCTATGCCACTAGTGGTTGAAGGCCAGGATGCACAGGACAGTATCAGTGTACCAGATAGACTTGATCAAACTGACATACTAGACTCACTGTTCAATGTAAGTCAGTACAGAGAATCTCAGAAAGAAAACACATCATACAATGGACAAGATATTAGACTTGACAGAATCAAAAGTCCACCCAAGTCTCCTAAGAGTAATCTGTCTCAGAGAAGCCCTGTTTTACCAGCAGAGAAGTGGTTTGAATCTCAGAATCTACCTCACTCTAACCCTGCACTCTCTCCTGGTATAGCTGTACAGTCAACTAGTCGCAAAGTGAGAACTAACTCAACAGAAATGCACACCAAAGATCTGTACAACTTTGATTCTGATGACAGCGAAGATAATAGTTACAGTTTCATGTGTCCAAGAGTGCCAAAAGTAGCTCTTAAATCCAAATCTGAACTACAGTCCCACTCACTCAATCTTGTGATAACACCAAGTGTACATGTCCAGCGCCAACTTGCCTTTTCTAAGGGTAGCCCTTTATTGAACAATAGCCAAGCTCTAAACTGTGATAGTCCACGACATAGTTTCGACACTGTTTTGGCTAACCGAGGTCTGGTCGGTATACAGAGGTCTTTCTTTTCACCCAGTAACAGTGAGAATAGTTTTGGAGGGACCAGTAGTAGTGCTGATAGTGTGATAGTACAAGTGAACGATGCTAAGACAGTGACACATTCTTGGAGAAAGTTCTCGTACCATGGTGATACAGCAGTAGACTCTACACTTGTTATAGAAGGTAGGACAAACACAATTCTGAGGAACACTTGTTACCGGTACCTCTTTGTATAAACAAAAAAAAGACATAAAACTAAAAGATATTGATTTTGTTTGCTGGAGACGGTTTTGAGCCTTTTTAAATGCGGACATTATAACTGAATTAATGAACACTTGAAACAGTCAATATTAAAACAATGTGATGTTTACATATGATGTGCTTTGTGTGGAAAAAAAAATACAAGCATTAGTAGAGTCATAAATTAAAGCACAATACTTGGAATAAAAAACGTGGTACTATTTTTAGCTTTCTTAGTGAATTTGATATGCATATGTCTTGTTTTCACTTACAGATGACTTTAATTTGGAATATGGAAGTGTACTACCTGTAGAAGTACGAGGGACTAAGAACCGCAAACTGGCCCTCAGTCTCGACCCAGCAAACGATGGCAACAAGGTACACAGTATAAGTTATAAAGCCAAGTCATATGAAAGTGATATATTAACAATACATTTGACTTGCAAAGGTATTAGAAACTGGCAACTTAATGCAACTTAAGGGGCGGCGTGGCGCAGTGGGTTGCACGTCTGTCTCCTAAAGAGGAGGGTGTGGGTTCGAGTCCCAACAAAGGCCCTGTTGTTTCCTTGAGCAAGAAACTTTACCCGTATTGCTTAGTACTGGTTGGTTTGAGGAATGGATTCGAGCGTGATTTCACAATCAAAGTAAAATAAATTGAGGGCCTTATGGAAGATTGACTTAAATGTCAAATAAACCCCTCGTTAAATATCGTCAAAACCAACTTTGAACTTACCTTTTATTCCAAATGCATGTTCATATATGCCTTAATCATGGTTGTACTTTGATTTGTTTGCGTACATTTCTTTTTTATAAATCAAAATGTATATATTTACGGCTTTAGTGATTTGACTTTTCTTTTTTTGTGTCAAAGTACTTTGTTAAAAAAATACCCATGAGATCATTTGTTTGAGTGCTGGTAGCCATTTCAGTCTTTGTTTGATTTACTGTGTGAAGTTTTAGCGTTTTCTTCTAGGAGCAGATCTGTATCAAGCAGCTGACATTTGACATAGAACATTACATGGAAGAGGCCATAAAGAGTACAGCTAAATGGGCAGACAGATATATTGCATTTAACAACTATGATCTACAGATACTTGATGTAAGAATAAAATCAGTTTGTAATCATAAAGTTATAAGGAAAGAATATTAAATCGTCAGACCCTATCGTATTAATTAACAGTACTTATTTCAGTTTAATTACATTCACTTTTGCCTTTTTTTGGTCCTTTCTATTTTCCAGTTCCATGAAGTCTATTGTCATGTTAATTTCTTGGCTGAATCTAAGGAGTAACTAGCTGATACTAATTTTAATGCTTGTTACTTTGAACTCATTTGTATTGGTAGCAATTCCTCAAATAAATGTTTTTTCAGGACAAATTAATTTGTGGATTTCGAGATATCATATACATGCACATAACTTAAAACGTATATTGGTTGGCGTTTGAACTTGTTGTTTATCTCATTGACAAAATTTAAAGACAGAAAGAAAATGCCCCCCAGAATGTTTTCAGAGTAACGGGCTTGTATCTCACAAGAAAGCTCTTGACTGCAGTTACCACAATCTGTACTTGTATTTATATGTGATATATGCAGGTATACATGGACAGAAGTGAGATGCTGGCCAAAGTGTTTGCTCTTATCTCAGCTAAAGAAGAATCAAGTCAGAGGAAGTTCTTTAATAAGAGGTAAACAATGACTTCCTCTACTGCACAAATGTGCTGATTATACCCTCAAAATACAAGCTGACTAGAACCTTCTTTAACAATTTATTTGATTTCGTCTAAGGTCCAGAATCAGTATTTTTGTGCGAGACTAAACACATTCAGCAAGGACTAAATGATTTTCAACTTTAGAAGAGCCAGATTTTATCAAGCGAAAACTCTCAATGAGTTCTGTTGCCTTGAAGAGCGGTTTTGCATGCAGGATGAGTGGACATTTTAAAAACTGTTATGACTGGGTTTTTACCATACCCATGATTAGCAGAATGAGTAGATGTTTTGATAATGTTCATGCCTTCATTGTATTTCAGTAAAAGTCAGGAGAAGCTATATCAAACAAGTTTCACGTTTGAGGTCAACATTCAGTCTGGTGAGTTCTACAGCAATGTATACACCTTTGCACCTCTCAACCCTTGTGTCTATCATTTTATGCCCCCTGCAAACCCAATTTATAGGAGTCACTCTGTCCGTCTGTCTGGCCAAATTTCTTGTAACTCCTCATTAACAGATGAACAGATACTAAAGAAACTTTACATATTTCCTGTATCTGACCTGAGAATGTGCATAAAGGAGTATAATCCCAGTCTAAACTATTTCAAGGGAGATAACTAGTAAAGGGGAGATAGTGTGGGACAGGTGGTATCCTTTTGTGATTAACTAGTAATGGGGAGATAGTGTGGGATAGGTGGTTCCTTTTGTGATTAACTAGTAAAGGGGAGATAGTGTGGGACAGGTGGTATCCTTTTGTGATTAACAAGTAAAGGGAGATAGTGTGGGACAGGTGGTTCCTTTTGTGATTAACTAGTAAAGGGGAGATAGTGTGGGACAGGTGGTATCCTTTTGTGATTAACTAGTAAAGGGAGATAGTGTGGTACAGGTGGTATCCTTTTGTGATTAACTAGTAAAGAGAGATAGTGTGGTACAGGTGGTATCCTTTTGTGATTAACTAGTAAAGGGAGATAGTGTGGTACAGGTGGTATCCTTTTGTGATTAACTAGTAAATGGAGATAGTGTGGTACAGGTGGTATCCTTTTGTGATTAACAAGTCAAGGGAGATAGTGTGGTACAGGTGGTATCCTTTTGTGATTAACTAGTAAAGGGAGATAGTGTGGTACAGGTAGTATCCTTTTGTGATTAACTAGTAAAGGGAGATAGTGTGGTACAAGTGGTATCCTTTTGTGATTAACAAGTAAAGGGAGATAGTGTGTGACAGGTGGTATCCTTTTGTGATTAACTAGTAAAGAGAAATAGCCAAAAGCTTTTGACTTATCTGGATATGTTTGAACTGAGTGAAAGGCTTCCATTGCTAGCTTATTTGTCTTGAAGAAAAGTCAAACCTGTTGTAATAGCCTTTGCGAAATTGGTCAGTAACAAGTTCAAATATTGGTCATAATAATTCAACACCTTGACAGTTTCTATGATATTCAATAATGTTTGTTGTACACTATAGTTGTTAGATTAATCAGTTCAAGTACATATTCTTCCTATTCAGTGAAAGCACCTATGTTTCAAATAGAGCAAAAATCGGACACTTTTTTACCACATTTTTCGGATGCTCAATTTTTATTTATTTTAACCTGTCAAAATTTGTTGTAAATACGGTATGTGTGAATGACTGGTTTGTATTATGCAGGCGTTTATGAGACATTGGAGATAGAAGATCTGAGGCTCATGGATGAGAAAGATCTGAGAGGGTAAGTTACTATTGTACTAATGGGGTGACATACTTTATCAAACTGTAGAACTTGTAAGCTGAGTCTGAATACTGTAGAAACACTTAATTTCGCTGGTATGAAATTTCGTGGTTTTGGTTTAAAAGACAATCTCTTGGACACATATTATATACTGATTGATCTTGTTGTAGACTGGAATTTATCATTTGTTTAAATTGGAATTTGTGGTTTAGCTGACCAATGAAATCGAAAAGAAATTGTGCCCTCAGATTTCACAGTAAAGGCTGTCGTTAAAATGATTTATTGAACATTGTTTTATTGTTTTTGTTTAAATGTTCAAATCCCTGATCAAGAAGAAGGTCTTACTTATATATAGAACTGATAATAGTTCTGAAATTTCTTCGTATCATTCACTATATAACTCACTATGTGTTTATGAATACATACTAGGAGGGAGTGGAAGCCAGGGTTTCGAGAGTGTGCCTGGCTCCGTAGACAAGTCTTCATTCCACAATCTACCAAAAAAAGTGTTCAAGTTCTCTCTAACGAAGCTGTTTTTAAAGGTAGGTACACGGTAGTTCTACAGGGCACGAACATTCTCAAAATATCCACTAGTCTCGCTGATTGCAGGGTGTGGTAGAAATAAGAAAAGTGCATTACATATATCAAAAGTTCCACTTGTCCTGCATCAAAAACCTCTTGTCAGGATGAGTGGAATTTTCGTGACTTGTTCTGTATGGTAGACAAATGAAGAGTAACAACTTACACCACTCCCCTTTTTACTTGTTACCAATTAACTGTTGTATGGTTTGCACTGTAGATGGGCAAACATGAAATAACAGGATGTCCATTGTAAAATAAACAGCTGTGGTTGAAATTCTTTGTGCAAGATAACAACGTTTTTTCAAGGGGCACTGAACATTTAATTGTGTTTTTTTTTTCAGTTATAATGTCAATGGATTGATCATACTATGACACAACAGTATTAGCATTTACAGTTAGTATTTGGAAGTTTGTAGGGGAAAAAACTTCATATTAAAAAAAAAACACATTATAAATTGTTACACCATATCATAATATCGATATGAATATTTATGCTATGTTTTGATGTTTTCATAAAAGCAGTATTTGTTTCTGAATGAAAAAAAAAGAAACTTGACTCATACAGGGTTGTTTGTTGAAGATTTTTATTTTAGACAGAAAGTGATGATTTGGGTCACATCCAAACTACATTTGTATCACATAATGAACCATGTTTTCAATGTTATAGATCCATTACCAGTTAAATAAGTCTAATATATAACCTGAGACGTGATATGTGAGAAACTTGCCAAAAACGTGTCCAGCGTGTGTCTGTGCATGCAGAAAAGTCGCTTGATGAAAAAAAACTTACTCACATTGTCATTTAAACATAGACTTTAATAAAACTTGTTTCGGAAAAGTTATGAAGCTCACCAGAGAGGCTTGCTTAATAACATTCCCTAAACTTGTTTCACAAAAGTACATCTTAAATGACAACTCATGTGTATATGTAACTTGTTTATACTGTTGTTTTACAGGTAAATCTCTACAGATGATCTGGTTTCCTGAACATTACACAGCTCTTGTTCTTTGAGAGAAACTACTAAGCAGTAAATGTACATAGTGGCATGTGTCAGTATTTAACAAATTGCATCAACGAAACAACATTTACCTTGTTTGACAGACATTGTTTAGAGACACTGTGATCTGTACATAAACTGTGTGTATGTCAAGACCCAGGAGAAGGATGTTATCAATTCTGTTCTTGTCTTAGTTTTAGGATATTCTCGCTGTTGTTTTATTTGTAGGTTTTATCTTTATTTCTATTGTTCTTTTGGACCAAAGTTTGCATACAGAGTTGAAACTTGTTTAACTTTTTTTAATACACAAGTTTTACTGAACTAGTTTGTTTGAGTTTATTGTTTTAACATTAGAATATTGATACAAACAGATGTGAAAGATCGCTTTGTCTAAGATAGTGGTGTAGAAAAGATGATCATGAAAATTTACACTGCCAGTTTTATTAAAAGGTTAAGCGCTTGGTAAACTTTTCAACAAATATCAGCTGTAATTTTTCAATGTATTGTCATGTACATATATACTCATCTAGGAAAGGCAGCCTAACTGGTTATGTACTGACTAGGTTAAATGATTAATGCTGATGACCTGTTTTTGTGCCAGCGAGTATGACAATGATTAGTAGATACTGGGTCAATGATTTTTTAAGAGTTATTTGACATCGTTTAAATTTGTTAACAGTGTATAGCAGGCCAGTGTGTAATAAGAGCATCCTGGCTGATAACAAACAAGAAGTCTTAAGGTGCTAGTCAGCTGTTATAGTTTTTGTTGTCTCGATATTTGGGTGTCACAAGAAGTCAGTGATTGTATTGAACTATTCTATTGGTACCCTCGATTGTGGCCTGTGTCATAGAAGGAAAGTTTAAAGTTGCCCCTTCATTCCTAATTAATAAATTTCCTAAAAAGATAGCCTAAGAAATAAGTACATGTATACATATATAATAACAAAAGCATCTCATGAAAGAATCTGCGTTGAGTTTGAAAGAAAAAACATCACAACATTGGTTTTCCTACTTTCAAATTCCCGTAACTACTAAAAACCGGACCTGTAATATTTTATTTTTGACGGTTTCGGTATATGATTACTAGGCTATAGGATCGAGTTCAGTTGTCTATATATTCCACAAGGACATTATTTCATAAGTACATTGTGGCTATGAAGTACAGATGAATATGTAATTTTTTGATTTTGAGCGAAAGTCGACCTTTAACAAGAACAAGCAAGAGGGGGTATCTGATCGAACTAACAATTCTGCATTGACATCAGAAGTTTAATCAACCCAATGTAGTGTGTACTGTTCTCCAATGGGTCAGTTATCTAGAACTAAGATGAGATACCTGTCCTAGGACAATTTAATGAAACAGCCCTCTGGTTCCTTAACATTGAGATTTGATTTCAGTGGCTGTTCATGAGCAATACTTGTATTGTCCCTTTGTGTCATGGTACTCAACTGGTACGTGTATTTTATATGTAGTTGGACTGTTTTTCCTTGTTCGCTGTAAAGTTAAGCAAGAAGGGCACGTGTTGACTAGAAACAATGGCAATTGGCATACAATGGTTTACATTATTTTAACACTGCTGCGGTCAAATTGTACCTCATAGAAATTTAATGTGCTTGTGGAATTGTATAAACATAGATCTCTACCACTACAATGAATTGCATGAAAAAGAAATTGGCATTTTCTGTACTAACCTGCTCCAAACAAACTGTTTCAGATGACAAAACCCATACCAACACAAATAGAGTTCAGCTTAATATACATATCTGGACAACCTTCACCATCAGTGTTCAGGTTATCACACACTCGTTTTAAGTCTGGTATCTTAACAAATTTAACCTATTTTATATTGTCCAACTCACGTCCACATAGATTCACATTTTTTAATCTTTATTTTTACATCAATCTGACATGGCTCGTATTTAAGATAGCTTTAAGTGTAACTTCTTTATCTTTTATTTTATGTTCTTTAATATATCAGCAGCTGTAACCCTGGAAAGTAATAATCAAAATGTATGAATGCTGACATATTTACATAAACAGTTTTGTCCAGATTTTGAAAAGTACAATTCACTTATGATGACCCTGTTTTGAAGTCTCATGAAGTACTTTAAGATAGGTTGATGTGTAAGATGTGGATATTGTTTTGCTGGTTGTGTTTGTGTATCATACATTGTTTAGTTCATGGTCCTTACAACACTTTCACATGAGAGATGTTGAGCTGTGCCTATGTCAGTTCTTGTGGTTTTCTAGTAAACTGCAATAAATGTGATAAACATGAAAACTCATCTTGTCTTTCTTTCATAATTATGTTGATATATTTTTACCAATGAAAGGATACGTGTTGGGAAATAGATGTACATCACAGTGAAAACTAGTCACGCGCAAAGGCTTTAGATGTACATCACAGTAAAAACTAGTCACGCGCAAAGGCTTTAGAAGTACATCACAGTAAAAACTAGTCACGCGCAAAGGCTTTAGATGTACATCACAGTAAAAACTAGTCACGCGCAAAGGCTTTAGATGTACA
>ENA-OREC01001179-OREC01001179.1-marine-metagenome-genome-assembly--contig:-NODE-1179-length-12710-cov-12.681707_pt1 | contig 12710 bp, 8 predicted proteins | sample MGYA00248626_ERZ508543 | MGnify/ENA primary metagenome ERZ508543 (study PRJEB26211, sample SAMN05518279) | marine metagenome | isolation source: Puget Sound, Washington, USA | host: Bankia setacea... | reverse complement strand
AGACTTTATATGCTGTTTTTAAACACGGCCAGGATTCAAACTCAGATCCTCCCAGACAAGACTTTATATGCTGTTTTTAAACACGGCCAGGATTCAAACTCAGATCCTCCCAGACAAGACTTTATATGCTGTTTTGACAGTGAAAGGTGCCATGTTTTTTTATAAATTGCTTCAGTTTTTAAAAAAGGGCCATATTTCTAACAGTCACACTGGTATAAGCAAAGGGCCATAATTGTTATTATTTAAAAGGGGCCATAGTTATAGAAATCACATCGATCATTAATAAGGACAATAATGTGACGGTGTTTTTGTTACCTTTGTAACCAATAAGGATAAAGGGATCAAGCTGAGACCGTTGGTAATAAAAGCACCAACACCAGGGGAGAAGTAACACATTATAAAAACTATCAATCAAAACACAATTCATCCCAAGTTGCAGCTTACACCTCAATGCACACAAGCATTCTAATTTTTCAAACAAATTCCATTAAATGCAGGTTTTTCGATTGATACATAAATGACACAAGGGCGATCTCTCCATTGATTATCAATTAGCATATCAAGCTATCCACGCAAAAATGATGCATCTATTTCTTTTATCTGTATAGCAGTTACAACGTTCTGGACATTATCGCACCACTAATGCAATCAACAGCTTGGCCACCCTTCAATAAAGCTACGACAATGAAACTGTTTAAGACCAAATGTTCATTTCATATCATGCCTCGGTCTATCAGTCGATGCAACAAAACGTGAATAATTTGCATATTGCACTTAATTCAAACACATTTACACAACCTTTGAAGAATTCCTAATGACTAGAGCCCACACAAACTAACGTTTTTTGAATCGCGCTTAGTAGAACTAGCATTAATCGTGCATCAAAAGTAGGAACAGGCAATCACACATGTTGCTAGCATTAAACAGTGCATCAAAAACAACCAACAACCAATCACATATCACGCAAATTTCATGTTCTCTCCCCCCCATACTTTGTAGACTTGCTAGTAGCTGTAGAAAAGACTAAACATGGCAAATATAAAAGACTAAACATGGCAAATATAAACGACTAAACATGGCAAATACATACAGGCCTACATGGTGCTACAGAACATTTGTTTAATAACGACTGCAATGTTTGTTGTACTGGCCGTCCATATTTGCAACGGGAAATAATCACTGGAGCACTTAAATCATCGCCCGACAATCTGCAAAGTTTCCCTGTGTGACCATTTACTGTGTAAACATGACTAAAACAGTTCCAAACAATTCCGAGTATTGGCGACCCATATACAGCTGTATCTAAAAGTCCAAGGGAGACTAAAATTAACTATTTGTCTAACACATCAATCATCCTCATCCATAGTGTCTATGTCATGTGAAATCTTGGTAATTTGGACTTCCAAAAATCCAGAAAATCTCATTTCAATGGACTGTTTAAGTTCAAGAATCTGCGTTTCATCAATAATCCTAGGTGTACAAATTGTATCTAAGTATGGTAAACTAGTCTATCATTAGATCAGCTATCCTACCTATGTAAGATATCAGTCCAAGGACACTTAAATGAAACAGCATTGATAACTCAAACGAATCCAGAACTCTTTGACATCTTCACAAATCTAGCAGAAGATATAGATTGAAAGTGACCTAAATATCCATGAAAGTTTAGAATTACTGACAAATAATAGATGATCAAGAAGTTTGCAGATGTGTACCTCTCTATTGAAACCACAACAAGATTGGTCAGTCCCATCTATATTCCAAACTGGGAGGAGAGAACCATATGGAAAATGTTCTTATCTCATGGACAAATCCTTTACAGTGCCACTACAAGAGGGACCAGACTAAAACAACCTATACAACCACAACATAATGGTTCATACACAGGGGGTTTGTTGCAAAAAAGGTCTAAGTGTTTACTTCTCAGCCAAGACATAACATTAACAAGGTCAATTAACAATGTAAGTTTGGGCTGTGTGAGCCCAAGGGTCTTCAGTGGCGGATCTACCGGGGCGGGGTTGTTGGTGGGGGGCCATTGGTTTCGCTTTCCCATAATTTATTTCAATCTAAGCATATAGAAAATCTACACTTCATAATTACCTCCTTGATACAACACAAAATTTAAACATCTCCAAAAAGTAAACATCTCCAAAACCCTTTACTTTATATTCTGTCAATTCAATTTCTATCAATAAACTGCCGCCCTCTAAATTCTGTCGCCCTACATTACTGTCAAGAGTGGTTTGTCACTGTTCAAACAAGGTATAAATGACTCTGTAGGGTCAATATTGACATTCCCCAAGATTAAACATGTTGATACTCATTATCAACAACCCCAGCTAAGTGTATTTACTTTTCGCACCACACCATGAATTGATCTCCGAATCAACCCAAGCTTGTCGCACATACCCCCCCCCCCCCCCCCCCTGTCTACCCTACTATCCCAATATCCACTGACACTATAAAAAGGCAACCAAGCATTATTGAAATTCATAGCAACTCTATCAGCAAGCCTTTCCGCAATCCACTGTTGATAAATCACTCGAAAAACTAACAGCTTTGTTTTTTCTACTGTAGATGTGAAACCTTGCATATATTAATGCCCACTTGTTAGGTCGGTTATCTTTCACTAGAAGTAAGGTCAGAGCAACAGTAACCTATGTGTGTGTCACTTCACTTGATATTATCTTTGAAAATGTATTTGAATGCAAGTACAAATGAGATCTAAAGTGTTAACAACCAAGTATAGACAGTCCAAAAAGTTGAATCTTTAAACTTAAAGTCACACTTTCGAACTTTCAAGTAAATGAATAAGTCAATAGCGCATGCAGTCAGACATATCTAGATTAAAACACTTTCTGTATATTGGTAATTAAGTTAATGTGTCACCTTTGCTACAATATTAAACATTTCATTCTACTGCAAAACCTTTTTAGCTCTATCATCAGGGGTGAAGGAGTCTTTCAATTATTAAATATCCGGATAAAAACAAGAGAATACGAAAGGACAAAAAATGCAAATGTGGGTATTCATGCAGTGCCAATACATCATGTCTATCAGAATATTGAATCTAAAGGGATCACAAGCACACTGCCGCTATGACCTGATTCCATTGTTTTTGCTTTCCACTGCAGGAGTAATGACTTTTCACGGTCATAGTTTCTCTTTTTCTATTCGGTCTATCTATATTTTACCCAATACAAGGCGTGCAACTATGAATGCTAAATACTGGTGATAGTAGAATCAATGCTCAAGGTGTTAATTTGTGGCAATTTACCGATTGTACAATACAATAGTAATATTTCTGATCTGTAAACTGCAATACGACAGGCCGTTTAAGTCTGTTTAAGTCTGCACCGACACTAGACACTAAAGAAACAGCTGTAAGACATTCCCTAGTGTTTGCAGCAGTCACTATTCTAATGATTTCATCACCATCCAAATCATGCTCACATCGAGGTGGTGAAAGCAGGAACGCTCTAAGTACTATTAAAATGAAGAAGCAGATAAAAGGCTCTCACAGTCTACCCTCAATGTGGTGTTTGTGTGGTTAGTAAGTTATAGCATGAGGGGAATAAATCATGTCCAAGCACTGACCACATAACCATCTAAATACCAACATCATGAATCAAGCCACTGACCACAAAGGTGAGAGATGAGTGTGAGTAAACCACTTTCCTCAGGCCTTGTTGATGTTGTTGGTGTCGCTGCTGCTGTTGTTTTCATTGTAGTAGACAGAGAAATTCCTGTTTTTGAGGTAAAAACAAGTTTGGAATATATGATTAAAATTAAAATCTTAGAAGCACAAGGGTTTGTCAGAACTGGAGATGTTCTTAGACAAATTGATGGAACAATGCATTTGCAGAAGACGTTCTCTTGTCTGTTTTTGCTGTGTTTCTGGAAATTAAAAGTTGGCTGAAGGTGCAGCTTTCTTCTTGTTTTTGGATAGTTTTCCCCAGTTAAAATTTTAAGTATACTGCATGCTCCTTTTTCTTGTTTTTGCTTATATTGCTTAACTGATCTTATGTTTGGCTTATGCTGTTTGAAATCTATCAAGAGCATTCTGGTATTCACCTGGTTTAATTGATAAGCCAGGGAAAAGTTCTGTATTTTTCCAGATTTTTTCTCTCAATATTTTGTTTTTGTATGTAAGTAATATTGTCAGTAAAACTTTGCCACAGCCTTAGGCCTAAGAACTAATGGTTTGTCACATACATTCTACTCAGTTATTTGGTTACAAAGACCAAACATGTATCACCCTGACTAGTATTTTTTATAAATGTTACGTTGTTGTTTTTTCTCTATTTAAAATGTTTTTTTTCTAATTATTCAAACTATTTTGCTCTCCAATTGAACTGTATAACGTGTGTAGAATAAATTCACTTTAAATAAACCCTCTGATCATCATGATAAAGGTATTTTTATCTATTGCATATCTTGTACTTTTTTCTTTATCTACTAAAATCAATTTTCTGTTAAAACATGCAGTCATCATTAAACTCCCTATAGTGCTTTGGTTGAATTACCAAGTGACATCGTTCTGTACTTAAAGAGAAGGATACCATCGACCATTAAACACGTGACAAACCATTATCTATGTAAATTAATTGTAAGCATAAGTTTCCAATAAATCCTTTGCCAATCCAATTCACATATTCACACCAACCTCACTAGAGAATATGCAGATCAATTTTAATAGGCATTTTTTTTAAACCATCAAAAAATATCAAAGTGCTGAATCATTGCATTGATTCTATCAGGTTCGATCTATGTCAATTGGGTTCTGTGTTGATTTGAGCTCTATTATCTATATATGTCCATTTGAGCTCTATATATGTCTATTGGGGGGCTCTATTTATGTCCAAAATGACATGTAAAGTTCGTCCCATTCACCCAGCTAAAAAAATGTTTCAAAATCTGATCTCTAGCAGTGAAATACGATTTATGCAAATGTTTAAAACCTTTGTACAGAAAACTGTTATTCCATTTGTAACTAAACCCTCCCATTGCCTTATGCATGGAGCCTCTGTTGAGCCCCTTTCGGATGTAGTCAAGCCGCATGTATTATATGATAGACCCCTAATCCCCCTCCCAACATGGCAATATTTCCTTCACAGTTCTTATAAATAACCCTAAATAGTCGTTCATAGAAAATACAACATGGCAAACCTTCTTTCACAGTTCTTATAAATAACCCTAAATAGTCGTTCATAGAAAATACAGAAAACTTTTCCAATTGCTTCTCTTGACTGAAGAGTGAACATTGTTTAAATAACAGGCATCGAGTTTTATACCAAATTTGATACCTGCTATCCACTTTTAAACCAAAGGGAGATGCCACCTGGCGTAAATTCACACATTCGTAAACTCACTCGAGTGTAAACAAGGCTTTTTAATACCTCACCAGCCAAACATGCCATTCACAGTTGTTATTTTATTTCCTCTGGGGGGCCAAAGTTCTATATGCCTTCTAATCAATATGACTAGTCATAGGGTGGGGATTGTAGTGGTTGGGGGATAGGGGGGGTAGGGCAGTGTCTTCAAACTCTCCCAGATTAATGCTAAACACTCTTTATGACAATGATTTACATTATTAGCAAAGGACGAACAAAAACTGGATGGCACTTAAAAAGAGGGCCAAACATTTGCATGACAATGTCGTAAAGGGTCAAGTGTGGTACAGTTGAATGAGATACTTTCATTTTGGAATTGTGGTTGCTAAGCATATCGTCATGTTAAACAAGGGCCCCAGACATTGGGTGCTTTCCTGTACCAAACAGTAACTTTAAGGGTCAAAGCCAAAAGGGACTATCCAATTATGAACCAATAGAAGCCATATACTCTTCTATTACAGCTTTTTTGTTAACATTTATTCAATAACTTGTGGTATCTCTCTGAAAAATTGAAACTGCAAAACTGAATAGAAAAAAGCGCAGGGAAATTAGTGATTGAAAGAAAGCTAATTTTTGGAGCGTTATCAAAGAACATTCAAAGTCTCATTTCGTGACAAAATTCAAAGAAATATTAACAGATACTACCAAGTATAAGCAGGCAGTATTGACGTTGAACACACTAACCCTAAGTATTGCGTCATGCAAAAAGTCTATTAGTAAACTCATAGAACATTCATTGATGGGCTTACGCAAACTAAGGTCAACCAAGTTTATTTGGAATTTTTCTGTACATCTACGCATTACAAGCTAACCTTACAAAGCAATGCATGTCAGTGTTAACAAATGACTACCTTAAAATAGGTTTCGTATATAAAAAATAAAATCTTTACTTTGCCACTGTAAGCTGTAAAATTGATAATACACAAGCTACAAAAGCAAGGATCAATTCTTTGCAGGGCAGGATTAACACGAATTAGAGAAAAGCAGGAATTGTACACGCTCCAATCCTTCAACCCACCCCCAGCCCCTCAGGCATAATAACTCATTTTTCAGACTTAGTATAAGCGGATTTCTTTAATACAATAAATATTGGTATGGGTTATTTATCAGAAGTTAATACTCCTTAAATTCCTAGTTGACCGTGACCAAAAGCAGGCGTTCAGAGCTAAAATGACGTATCTCAATTCTATATAATCACGTTTTACCACATTTTCTGTTATCCACGACCAAATAGAAAACTGTACATTAGACTGTTTTATATGCTCAGTTAATGAACGACCACTTAGAACTGTTCTTCTTATAACTTTTATATCACACTGAATTCACACTGAAAATAAATTTGTTACAGGGATAGCGGAAAAAGTACCCTAACTGCTTCTTTAATGTTATCGCGTTAACAACCTTTCTCCTTGCGCCCTTAAAATACTGGACCTTTCAATATCGTGACACGGGCACGGGCACGCTACTGACACATTCTTGACTGCTCCTGTTAATTATCCTTAAACCACTCCCACTGAAAAGTTCAAACTTCTATACCATTACGTGAACAGTTAAAAGATCTCTTTCTCGCCCAATGCCAAACTCTTGGAGTGTCAAATTAAGAAGGTCAAGATCTCTAGTACCAATTTGCAAGGTTGAAGCTTTTTGGTAAACTTTCAATGTGCACCTTGTTATGCTTTACTCAGTAACAAACAGAGAAGTAACAACTGTAAAGAATTCCTATCATAAACAAGTCTTTATGAGATTTGAAACTTGAACTTGTTAGAATTTCTGTCATCAAAGAAATATAAAACTTTGGCCATTATGAGAACAGTGTGTAAATACCAAAGCTGCAATAGAATCTCTTATCTGCATGGTGAAAATTCTTCATTTACTTTTTTTTCTAAAAACCTTGCCTTTCATTCCTTTAAAATAAGGATTGATCAGATATTTTTTGTATCAACGCTTACTTTTTGTATTGACGCATTTACAAAAACGGTCTTAGAACCTAAATGCTATCTTTAATCATTTTAACATGTGAAGTTCTATCAAGTGACGTTTTTGCCGCAATACCCCTGTATCTAGTTAAGTTCAAGCTTTGTTAACATTTTCCTAAAACAGACAAACCTAAAAAATTGTTTTCCATGTGCCCTATTAATAACACAAAATCTAATTCTGGCTGAGCACACATGGGGTTTTCTTAATTCCACGATCAAAACTTGTTAAAACAGAGAGAGAGAGAGAGAGCTAGGGAGATACAAATGACTGTTAAAATTGAATTGAAGCATACAGGCAGCTCCAATCATCTTCAAACATTTTCACAAGTACTTATGATCTGTTAAAAGATTGGAAACATTTTCGGTAGGGCTTAATCTGCAGTCAGCTGGCCAAGGGATTATCCAAATCCTATTTTATGAATTTTACAGATTAATAATAAAACAGAGCTGCATTACTGCCATTCAAATCTATTAAAAATCTCATTGACTGATAAACTTCTCTATTGATTCAGTTTTGTTTCACAGCTGATAAAATCTACAAGGCTTTTTATTTCATTATTCTCTCCACTCCACTCTACAATGTTTGAATGTTCCAGCCCACCTGCCAATCAAATCACTCGAGGACAAGTAGCAATTCAACCCATCTACCAATCAGAAAAGAGCTTACTACAAGGTACCATCTGGTGAGTGTTTCATCCTATCAAAAGATGTGTTACATTTCAACACAGACTGGTAACAAAGAAGTAATCCTATTAAAACCTGATCCCTTTATCAATTAGTGGTATTTATTGATTCTTCTCCCCAACCCTTCTCCTTGGCACAATGTTACAACCTGATAGAGACTATAATGCTGGTAAAAACCTTGATATCTGGCAGACTAGAGATAATCACGTCTAAAGTCACAAAATCAGCGTCAACATTCTCAACATCATGGCTACCTGTAGGAGAAGTCACATCCAATATTGTTTAACTCTATCTCTCTTCACACTCTTGCTCTCCAAGTCCAATATCTAGTCCCTGTCATTCAGAACATCTCTTTTACAGTATCTGGGCCTCTCACTGCTTTTTAAATATCAGCTCAGTAATCGTGTAAGTATCGTGTAAGTACTGATGCACTAAAGCTGATGATTTCAATACAGACAAGATATACCCTGATTTGCAGACAGAAAGCACACTATCAACATATAACTCATTCTCAGAAATTACATCATTAACTAAATAACCACATGCTATTATCAGGGACCATTTCTATTACATTTTACATTTACCTACAAACATTACTTTACAGTTACTCCAGAGCTAATAAAAATTACATCCAAATGGACTCTAGTTGTAATCCAATTCTTTTGTATAGTTAATCCAGTCTTGTTAGCATTCAGCAAGTCAGTTCAAAGAAGGTGGCCAAATAAAGTGCTAGATTCTGCTCTGTTTATCGTTATTCACTTGCCCGTACATGAATTCATAACCGTTTTATCGTAATCTTCATCAGATATCTACCACTACTCTCTCTGGTATTTCTGGCAAACGGTGCACTTTCCAAGCAGATGTGCACTATAAATGAAAGAACATCAATGAAAAACCAACATTGTAAAGGAGATGAAGCAAATACCATAAACTCTTCCTAACACAAATATGATATACATTAGCCTTCATACCAATTAGCCGAGGAAAAGTGATTTGTACACGCTTTACCCCATCAATCTTACTTCAATTCACAGGCTCTAAAGCAATATCAAAACAGCAGACAGGATGGATTCTCAATGAAGACAAACAATCAGACTGGTAAAGCTAACACTCTCGCAGAAAATATAAATCAGGCCATAACTATCCACGAAATTTAGGTGAAACAGATTATGTATCAATTAGTGAGAAACACCTTATCATTTCAAAATCATGCCAGACCTGTTTATCAATCCAAACATGATGTTACACAGTCAATCATCTATTTTGATTGCATGACAATGTGAGTGAATAGACATGCTATGAGTGCAACTCCGTGTTAACCAACTGGCAATCACTCAAGACCAAACGAGGTGCTGCAGCTAATGGGCAAGTATTAATATAAATTCTCTGAGTTTCATCATATGCTATCTTCAAGGCCAAATTCCTGGTATATCCCAAAACCAAAATCATACTGTCAAGTAGGCGAATAACCTGTAAAACAACGGACACTAACTCCTTTTGACATTCTAGCAAAACGTGTGTTAACCAAGCACCGCTAGTGCCAGATGGGAGGGGTCAGCTTCAACAGGGTGTTTATGTACACAGGTTCTTATCTGATTCTATCACATTCGATTCTACCACATTCTTCACAACTTGCTCTTCCATCTTAACCAACTTTAATGCCACAATTCAAACACCCTAAAAACTGGTCACTTTTATTTTACCTTGGGCAGCATTCCCAAACCTGATTGTGTTCACTTTTTTCTCAGAGTCTGAAATATTTGATTCCATCTGCAAGTTTCAAGCCACATGTTCTTTAAATAGTTTGTTGCCTCGAGGTTGCTAAGGTGCAATAATTGGGCTTCTTATGTATGAAATAGAAGGAGTACTTACATGTTTGTCGTCACCTGTGAAAAATAGAAAGAAAATTCACAATTAATACAAATAACCAACAAATGCGAGCATAAGTGCAAACACCAGTAAACCATCTAGGGGTGGATGTGGGAACGCCTTATCTACTGCTTTATTTATTAGCACTAAGAATATTCTCACTTCTTTAAAGTTTATTCCAAAGAGGCTCGTTTAAAGTTTCCAGAAACAAGAAATTGGTTAAACATTGAAATACATGTAATACGATTAGATCTAAGGATTCAACCAGTAATGTCGCTAATCATATTAAAACTCCTATGACAGTCGTAATTCTTAGATGAAACTGTGATTTTTTCTTCTCTCTTAGGAAACTGCGTCTACACCAGTCAAGTTTAAAATTCGGTTAGTGTAAACCAATGGGTGACAATGAAAGGGTTGTAAGTTTGTAAGTGCTAATGAATAAAGAAGCAGATACAACCTTTTTGCATCCACCCCTCGAATAGAAAAAAATTATGCCTATGGTTAAAAACATCAGGAGTCCAAACTATTTGTGTACATTTATAGAGACTTCCAGTTCCAGAAATGAGAGTGAAAACGTTCTATATGCTTCTTTATATAAGAGCATTTAGAACCCTCCTGCTTTCATTTAATGCTAATACATTGTCTACTCCGAGACATTCACCCTCAAATTAGAGCATCTAAATCATTCCCTCAAGAGAAATGTAAAATGACATCATTCCTATTTTCATATGACACTCTACATATCAAAATGAGGTAAAATAAGAATAAAAAGAAAAAACATACAAAAAGATCTGAAACACGCCTCTATGCAAATAACATGCAGTGCATAACAAATATACCGTACGGTACTACAAATGTGTAGAATTCAAGACAATCATTCCCTAGAAAATCAAATATTACTGTAATAACATATGAAGTAGAGAGAGAGCAAGTTGTGTTGTTTTTTCTCCAATATTTTTTGCCAGATGTGCCTTGGAAGCGTTTCACTCTCCCTGAAGCTGAGACATCCAAATCAATGCTATCGTACTATCACGGTGTGACAGTGAAATAATGAATATTTGCAAACATGTATCAAAACCGCGAGTAATTACAGATGAAATAAACAGATAAATTGGCTGAAGATTTACACGCATGATAATAAAAACAACACACAGGCAGAATGTTATCGCCCACCAATGTTACAATAATGTGGTAGGACAAGCTTGTATCGGCTTGAAAGCAAAACTGTGTTAAAAGCTATACAATAAAGACTACAGATAACACGGTTTTGCCTCTCATTGTAGACAACATCATCAAATTGACAAAAAAACATAATACAACACACAGAAATCAGTATTAGTAAAACATGTGCAAAACAGGGGAGTAAAAAGACTTGTGTAATAAAATGTTAGGCATGCACATGTTTTTCACCAAGCTGTTAGTAATGAGTAGAAAGCATTTTTCAATGTAACTCCCAGCTTGTCTCATATTATTTGGAACAACATTGCAGCAAATATGAACAATTTATTACCGTATTTTTTCATATATGACCGTCATTTTGATTGTTTTATGAATGCATTGGGGATGAAAATATTACTATAATTTTATCTTATTCCAATTTCCAAAGTGTATTTTTAGTTGTAAGATAAGCACAGTATACTAATTGCAGCCAGAACAATGGAATATACTAGCAGGTTGAAAGGATTAAAATTTAATGATATCAAAAACGTCATAGTTACTTTATATAATATATACTTGACACTGTGTTGTTGAACATTTACCTAATATTATCACCCCAATAACCGCTAGCTCACTGGCTAATACAACTAGAAGTCAATAATAAACGCTAAAACCCCTACCTCACCTTACCCAACTCAAAGCCCCTACCCTATGTTTAACTATGGACACTTTGTTCCAGTTCTACATCTAACTAGCCTGCAAACCATCTCAGAATTGTGTTAATACATTAGTTAACTACAAGACAGACAGTAGTACAGGTTTTTAGTCACAGAGCTCTCTGTTGGGACATGAACAAACATACAACCCCTTTAAATGGAGATCAAACCAAGAACCTGAATAACGGAGACCAATGAGAAGGAGACTCGAGTGTGAACATGAACAAATCATCTTTCATTGGCAGGGCTCGACAAATCCTATAGCCCGACGTCTGGGAAAAGTGACTTTCATGGTCGGACAAGTGACTTATGAGTAGAAGTCCGTCCATGGGCTAGTGTCTCTTTTTGGTCGGACAAGTGTAATAAATTGACAATACACAAGATGCACCTGTGAGTATTAATACAGCCAAACATAATCTTTAGATCAATAATCGCAGCCTGCAAGGAAGTTATCGTGTCAATACAACCAGTCTATTCACACTAACCATACTTATTGAGGTATTCCAAATTGATACCGATAAACCAAATACGGCGTAACCTATTTTTCTATCCAATGAAAATGGGCTTAACGAAACAATCTCGTGGCGAATCGAAAGTAACTGAGTACAGACTTTAAATTCTACTAATCAGGCTAGAGGATGCTGGGTCGGGCTTGAACTGGGGGCATTTTGGAAGAGATTGCATGCAACCTGCAATGGTACTAGTATCCAGAGAGCTGTGTGTAGAAACATGGTGGATAAGAGTGTTGTGTAGATACTTAACTTCAGGCCATGGATACCCTGAGCGCCTTAATCCCACAGAACCATTAGGTGAACCTAGAGAAGATTAAATACAAGACAAAGTCAGTAAATGTATCAGCCTGTCCATGGAGGCTTCAAAGTCAGTAAATGTATCAGTCTGTCCATGGAGGCTTC
>ENA-OREC01001178-OREC01001178.1-marine-metagenome-genome-assembly--contig:-NODE-1178-length-12713-cov-14.758943_pt1 | contig 12713 bp, 3 predicted proteins | sample MGYA00248626_ERZ508543 | MGnify/ENA primary metagenome ERZ508543 (study PRJEB26211, sample SAMN05518279) | marine metagenome | isolation source: Puget Sound, Washington, USA | host: Bankia setacea... | reverse complement strand
GATCATTCGTATGGAACAAGCAGTGAATATATGTATGTTTTTATATCACCCGTTTTACGCCCCTATGATCATTCGTATGGAACAAGCAGTGAATATATGTATGTTTTTATATCACCCGTTTTACGCCCCTATGATCATTCGTATGGAACAAGCAGTGAATATATGTATGTTTTTAAACTTATATGTGCTACGTATTTCCAGATTGACATTTGTATGACACTGAAATGCGGTCCGGTCTTTTGTTCACCAATGTTAGCAGTTGATTAACGTGTCTATGACTTTCCTTGCGTAGAAAAATGCATGCTGTTTTCTGTTGCCACTGTCGCATTTTCTACTTTTTGTTTTCCGACTTCACACGGTTATCTACAGATCATTACTGTCGTTGCGTACATCCGGAAATACGTATGTGGTAACCATGGATAGCATCTACTGATACATAGAACTAACAAATAAAACGTAGAACAAATGCAGTGTTCCAAGTTGCTTTAATGTCAGACACTGCCTTGAAGCTACGGTTAATTAAATTGTCTCTCTGTGGATTCGGTGGAAGAACTGAGGTACCTTTGACTGTCAGATACATACATTATTGTTTAAATATCAATTGAACGTATATAACGATGATGTGTCGCTCTGTTAACGCACTTCTACACCAGCGTGACTATATTACCAAGAGAAATATATAATAAGAATGAAACCAATTACAGAGCGGCTAATATATTTACTAGTACATACCTCTGCAGTTTAGTTCCAGTAGAATGTACGGATGTTGTAACAGTTTCTGAAGATATACTTAGACTCAACATTATGATCTCACTCTGTACATCTCGGTTGAAGACCTTTTTTTAATAAAAAACACACAAGCTATTCGTTGTTCCAGGAAAATCTTAATCGTGACTGTGTTACTTAAGTCGTGTCTTATAACATGACAGACCTGTATCATAAACTTAGAAAACCACTTAATGAAGCAGTATCTAATTTCGTACGTTGTTTATTTGCATAAGCGGGTATCACATTATGTCTATATGCGTGTGCACAAACTAGTTGAACGATGTTCATAAATAGTTAAGGTTAATGTAACTGGACCGGCAGTAAACATATATTTGTCACAAACGAAAGGAAAGGCTGCCAACCTATTTTCTGTTTATGAACATGAGCATAAACACTAAGCTAAGGGTCAGAAAGTTCGTTAATAACTAAAGAGTTATTGATATCAAGAATTCAATACAATTCTTCTTTATATTAAAAAGCAATTAACAAGGACAATTGAAGACATTGCTCAATATATAATGAAACTAGAGAATTTGTATTGCAGAGGAAACATGTTCGTGCCTGATTACAAACAAAACAATAAAGCAACATGACATTGCACTAATGCAAGAAATACAACGTCTCCCTCTAACCTGATGCAAAGGTGTATGTATTGATTGTTGTAACATCATACATATCGTGTCGTCTTAAACGTGATTTATTTATTCTCTTTCACCTTTTTATTTACACAAGACTGATCTCATTGGATCCAGTTTTTGACATTTAATAGAGTAGGGTGTGATTTAAACGAGTAAGCACACACTTGGACAAGCAGGTTATACTTTAGACAGGATATTGCATTATTGACGGTACGTACACACTTTTAAATTGTCTCACACATATTATCGCCAACACTTAGTGTCCTGTACTTTCCTAATTTAAACAACTTTAAACATTTACAAACTCTTTACCAAAAGAACCGTTTATAATTCAGTGGTTTGTACGTTTATTGCGTGTATATTAACTAAGTGTTGTATAAAGGTGGATTAACATAACTTGGCAAGCATCGTCGGATACATGTACTCGCGGTACACTACTACTCTATGCTTCATACGAAGTGTTGATCTGATCTTCGTTTATCTTCAAACCAGTTCATGAAGATGGTCGTCCATATAATCGTCCTTTGATTAAAAGTTTCCTGTAAACATGCACTAAGGTCGAGAACAAGTGTTTTAGTTATCACTCTACTGTATCTAAAATCCGTTACTCTATACAAAGTATCGATCAGTTTAACATAAATTCTAAAACGGTCCCGTTATTTTCTCCTATATACAAAGAAAAAAACAAGCGGTGTTTTATCGTTATGGTTAATAAATGGCTGTTACTTTTACCTCCATCGTATATTTTATGAACGAAAATACACTATCACGTGACTGGAATGCGACGTCACGTGATGTAAACATAGTAGCAAAACTGACCTACTTTCGATTTGATCGCCTGCGAAGTACAAACGCACATAGAATCAACATGGCCACCATGAAAACTGGCACGAGTTGTAACATTCGTGGTTCTAATGACGAGTGGAGGGTCATTGAGACGCGTTTTGATGTTCTAGTATTTCGGACGTTTCTGTCCAAGAACTGCTACACTTTATTTTTGACGCTGGTTCAGTAGTTTTCAATCAGAACTTGCAATACCGAATTACATTAATTGAACGATTGAGACATTTGAAAGGTTTTTAGCGATGCAAAACACAATAGTAAAAATTGAGCACCGCAAAATCGTCTTTGTAAATGTTGAATCGAGAGTCACTAGAAATATCTGAAAACGCTCATTGATCCAGAAATTGTATTGGGATCCCAAGAAACCGTCAACCAAACGACATCCTGTCAACATAAGCTTTCCAAACAGCTAGTGCAACTCATTGGAGAGGTACGGTCGTGTTAGAATCAACCGCGATAATAACATATGGGTACGGGTTCGGGTGCGTATGAATTAAATCACGAGTGCGCTATTTTTTAATTCATTTTGAGGTTAGCCAGTTAAGTATTCGTGACAAAATATTATTTTATGATTTCTTTATACCTTGTGTTACTATTATGTTTGAATGTGTCACTGTCCGCGTTTGTGCAATATATCACCTGTTATGCAAGTTTGTGTCTGTAAGTAACTGTCAGTAATAGACTGACATAATAACATGATTTTGAGATGAGTTGAGTGTTGATTAACCAAACTGAAGGTTTGATACATTTTGGTGAAACAAATCCTTTAACAACCCAGTTGGTTTTGTAGACCGACCTGTGGTGGAAACGAGGCTTTGTGTTCTGTATTTGAATCTTGATCGGATGACATTTTGCTCTAAGATGCAACACGAACAATGCAACATGAACTTAATCAGCACACACTAATCGAAATGACATGTTCTTACAATGTCTGCTCGTCTTGCTCTTCACATTTAGACAGACGGTTCTGATAAGACTGTGCTCGACTGATGCATAAACGTAACGCATGCAGTTCTCTAACAGATCTTGCTTCTAATGTTTGCAACATAACCTGTATTTAATGTAAACAATACATTTCAGGTGACGGTTTACGTATGTGTCTAAATACACCATTAGACCGACGTTTAATCAAGTTAATGTGAGTGCTGTCTCAATGGGAACAATGCGCGCTGGCCACGATAGTTGAACCAAAATGTAGTCAATTACATAGTTCGATATTATTATCTCATAGTGCAAGTGTATGAATCAAGCAATTTTAATCGGGAAATCGTCACGATGACCTGTCTTCAGAACATAAACATGGCTACTGAGCAATGCTACGCTCTGACAATTCTAGTTTCTATTGGTCGGATCATTATACCAACTTACCTAAATAAACAGGTTAAACGAACAATATAGTTCATGAATATACACAAACAGTTCAGGAATGACAGCAATGTACTCGTTCCATCTATATACACACGGTAACACTAGCTTAATACAATTCATTATGCCATCTTACCTAAACAAAATCATTGTTCTTTATATACATAAATAGTTCAGGTTGGACAGTAGATTTCTCGTTCCATCAATGTACACACGGTGACAGTAACGTTTCTATTCTCAGTATCGTACTATTATACAAATCTAATTTCAGTAATTTAAAGTATAATGAATGTCATCTTGTCTTATTATATCAGTTTCTCAATGATATAAATCAACTTTGTCTGCAAAGATCATTGCTAGATCTCCTGTATCACCTTGGTTACCAGAGGTAGGTTAATGGAAACAAAGTGAACTTAGATAGTAATCTTCCATACTTCCTGTAAAATACAATCTCGAGAAGATAGTAATTGAAAATAAAAAATAAAACAAATCTTATGAATTTGATATTGATTACGGATTAAAGGTGTATGATAGAATGCATAGTGTTTATAGAATTAAAACGAGTAGAAGCACGTTCAACTCACTAGTCATCTAGTGACTAGACACTATCATTTGTTAATTACATAATTTGTCCTAGAATATAACAAGTCAGCAGTGTTTTCAAGTATACGGACGAGGTATACATTGGGAAATGTAGTTCAACCATAAAGGGAAACATAATGTTCTAGCTAATTATATGTTAGTATGTAGGGTTTCTGGTGTGTTTGTTTAAATATTGTATGTAAGCCATGAACAATACATGTATATTGTATAAAAATGTTTAATATCGTGTCTGGACAAAAAACGTCGACCTTCGACCTCGTCAGAAGTTGTTCTTGGTATATAACAATAGATGAACATAGAGTCTACCCCTTTTTCAATATGCCGTATCCATCCGCGGATATTGTAATGCACACCACTCCTGTTCCAACAATAAAGTTGATAGTTACAGGCATATGTTGACATAAATTGATGGCTGTAACAATCCTGTCAACATGCCACTTGCACAATGCACCATAAACAATGTCTCACGCTTCCAGGACTTTCGCAATAACCATCACACGTTTAAGCTTAGTTTTCAGTTCAATTCAGTTCAATGTTTGGTATGGTAGAAACTATGTATCCTTTTGTGTGCTTGATTAATAAAGGAATAGTTTTAAGATACTGTCTATCATTCACATCGGTTATGTCACAACGTCCTGTTTTACCTGGAAAACAATGTTTTTTGTTCCACATATAAGGAATCATAGCGCATCTTTTTTCTTCAGATCAATTTATAAGATTCTAGTGTTATTGTTTAAGGCCTTCTTTGTGAACAGCATGCTCTTTTTCTTTATTTGAATTGTACTATAAGGAAATCAACTTAGATTAGTTCTGGGCTAAAAATACCTAATATAACATTTGTTATCTTTAAGACGTTAAAATAAATTTATGAATTATTCTGATTTAGCTAGATGTCATTTCTTCAACTAAAACACGCTTTCAATAAATTAAATCCATTTAGAGTTAACATCCAGAAGGTCACTCATAATTGTCAATTAACTGTTGAGGAATGTGTCGTTGAGTTCTCCAACTATTTGTGGTTAGCTATTTAACAAACAAATTTAATAAATGAGGCGTTGAACGACTCCACTCATAACCTTTGGAACAATCAAATGTTGAATGAATAATGAAATAAATAAACACAATTAATGTTCACATGCGCTTGGCGATGTAACATAATACGGTTTAACGGTAATATTGTGTAACCCTAAATGAAATTAGCCTTATCAAAAACTATAACTTCGAGAAATCTAACAACATAACTATTGTTAAAGAGGACATTTGTCATTCAACAAACTTTTAGTTGACGTGTGATGTTACCCAATGGCTGACTATTGTGAATCCTTCCTCTTTGGTATTGGGTAATTTCTAGAGGAGATTTCGTAAAGTAACGACAACCGTGTGTTATTTATGTTTTCGTTTTCTAATGCAACAGTTTGGTTAATATCAACAACGTCTTGTGTTTTATTTTATTTTTAGCGTTTGACTTTGTCAGTTCTGCGTGGTCATTCGGTTTTTTCATCCGACTTCGAAGTATTTGTATCCAAGATCTTATCCATTACATTGTAGTCCTATCTTCATTCTTGTGTCATAGCCAATATTCCCTTCATAACATTAGGTGTTAAGTACGCGGTCCTTGACTGGGAATTGACGAACCCGGGACCTTCCGCACTCGAAGCCAGTATTCTACCACTAGGCTATTGAGGAGGCGGTATCTTGCATTTAAACCATCTAAGCCTTACGTTTATCAAAATGAATAAGGTCCCCATTTGTATTTAGTCTGTAACATTTGCCTTTGTAACACTTGTCTAATTGTATATAGACGTTTTAAGGTTTTCAATCACCTTGGCTAATTACAGGTTCAATTGAATATTAACTCATTGATTTCAATTGTATACTAAGTGCCAAAAGAAACTACCCAATTTTACATGTTTTCAAAATAACTCAGTACGACGTTGTTGATACAAAAACTGTTTGTGTGATACATTGACCTTACTTTTGCAAAGACTAATTTTTAATTTGATCCTCTGGAAAACAGATTTTTGTTGAGCAAAGCCGTATGTAGCACTCTATTAAAATCATAAAAATACCGTTTTTCATGTGATTTTATTGCTAATGAAATGTTGAAAAACTGCGTCCGGTTGAAATGTTCGACACTTATTGCGACAAAATGACCAGACATTAGTGTATAGTACCTCGATATGTAAACGTTTGATCCCTTGATGACATGGACACTGATAATTTTGTGATCGCCAAAGAAATGTGCCACATGCGACTTAGCTTAACATTGACCCATTTTCCGGAGGTTCCAATACCAAATTAGTCTACACAGGTTAGGTCAATGTCTTATAAACATTTTGATATCACAGGTTTGTACTTATTTAGAAAAAAAATAAACATTTTCAAAATCAAAAAGTGTGAAGTTTCTTTTGGCACTCGGTCTATTCGAATGTGAATATGAATATACCTGAACTTGAGCAACTTGCACGAAATATTAGATGACTCCACGTATAGACTATTAGTAGTTATACAGGTTGTTGTGGATTGTAATAGAGTGGCACTGGTTGTAACATATTTGACTTCATTGAACATATTTGAACTGGTCGAGAGTTTCATAAAATGCAGGTATAAGGTTTAATCAATGCAATTTTGCTGTATTTGCTGTCGACTTTACCTTATATAGTAACATTAGAAAGCGTGTGTAGATATCTATTTTTAAGTTTACCGATTAGAGTCTGTAGCTGCAAATTAAAATTTAATCAACCAGACATGTTTATTGCTGCAAAAGCCTGAACGAGATGACTGTTAAATACACTTTAACATGATTGAAAATAGGATATAATTAAACACTCTACTTCTCTCTATATATGCCTATAAACTAAGGATATTTTCTGGTGGAGTCAAAGTATATAACGAACTACTACAAGACGGTTTTTTGACGCCGTCAAAGAACCACACTGCCGTCTGAGATTGAGCCTGAACCAATGTGAAAGGTTTTCGTGGCGTATATTCAACAAGAAACAAACCAAACTGAAACTAATTTTGACTTGCGTTTCGTCATACAATTTTTGAATTAATTGTATCTCTAAATATGAAGACGTTTCACATTTTTATTCAATGATGCTCGACATTGTTAAATATAAGTATGGTTAAGTCAAGCGGTACGTATTGTGATGGTTCTCTGGTTCCCTTATTTCATTCTTCTTTGATTTGATTTAATGAGTTCGTCATAAAAGTGAACATTGTGATACTAGTATTTTTGAAAATTCGTTTTAACATATTTTCATGATCTTGATTTCAAACAGAACACATGCAGGTGTGTTTACATGTACTATATCATAGACTAATAATCTACAGTTGCGTATGAAATTAGTTCAACGTTTCCATCTAGAAGTAAACCAATCACACAACATGTTAACTCTGACAATACTAGCCGGAGCTAAGTTCTTGCACACGACTAAATAACTAATGCCATGAGTACTCAAGCAGTCAGCAATATGCATTATGTAACACTTTTAATTCGCATTCTTACTAACTAGCATCTCAACACTATAGCTTGCAGAACATACTGAAATTTATTGTCATAGTTTTCATTGTAACCATGGAGATAAATAAACATAGACTGATATATGGTCTCAAAACAAATGTAAACCATTCTGAAAGTCGTTCATAGCAAATATAACTTCATGTTTTTTTGTTGATTAGATTCTAACTCTGCTACATTATTAGAACAAAATATTAGACATGTCGTTTTATCATACGTTGGTTAAATTGTTTTTAAAAAACATCAATGCTTGTTTTTTTAGTTGTATATCGGTTAGGTTGCAACGTTCTTGTGACGTGACTCCCCTGACTCCGTCCAATATATACAAGTAACATGCCTCACAGATAGTTAGCTAATTAATTGCTTAACAAAAGTTGTTCCTGTCGGGTTGCAATTGTTAAACTACCGAGTACACACTCGTCCGGTCTTCCAGTATACCATATCAGCTTGGTTATCCGAGTGATCGAGACGAAGTTAGATTAACAGTTAAAACACGTTTATAAGTCATCTGTATAGACGTGGAGTTATCTAAACGTGCTGTAGCAATGTTTTACGAGTTGATTGTATAACCTGAATGGAGTCTTTCTAACTATAACGTTGGACAATTAATCAACGAATCTATCAGGGGAGAAACTCTCCATAACGGCTTCTCAATCGAAAGTTAACATTGTGCTATGTTATAAACATGTAACATATACATAATAATAACATAAAGTAGGGAGACACAACGAAAACGGAGAAAATGTAGTTATGTTAAAGCATGTGCTTACAACAATGTGAGTTATCCAACATACACGTGCACTTTCATTGCACAACACGTACGAAGGTCTTACATAATACCAGTATTCTCCGGGGCATCTTCATCAATGCCTTTATTATCTCGAACACAATTATGTTGTCTGCATATTTTTGTATAACTTTTTTTATTATTTTCAATTACTTATGTATTGACGTTGTTGCTAAGAGGGAGAATATTGAGCAAACACCGAATGTATCTTTGTTACTATGGTGACAAGGAGAGTGTTTTATAGATCCCAAGTAAATGTCATTGGTGGACTAATTTAATGAGGACAATGGGTATGTACACAAGATCTAAGAAACGGAACACTGTTGCTACAGCAAACATGTCACTAGTTTAAAGAGAATAACGTATCTGCTGCAATCTTAATTTGCCTAAGAATTGTCTTAGATATATTGATTAGAGATCGTTAACATTTAAAGCATACATATATTAAAGTATAAAATTAGCTAATGTGAATATTCAAATAATCTCTGGAAATAGTCTGTGTTTGTCTATTGTTTTGTATTGTGTTAAAGTTTAACTTTATTGTCAATGAAACCGCTTATTGATATAGGATGACATACACCTGTTCGATACAAATTACAGTGAGATCTAATGAAATGTATAATGGAAAAAGGTCATGTCATTGCGATACAAACGTCAGATGTTCGGTTCCAAACTACAATCTCTAAAAAGAACGTTATCATGCTGTCTAAAAATAACATATACAATAATAAATGGCTTGTTTGAGCAATTTGTCAACAAACTGTACTCACCTAGACAATGCAAATGGTACAACATCTGATTGTGAAACGAGGGGTATTTGGCTTTATCCTAAAGTTGGTCAACTATTATTTAGATAAATCACACCTAAACAAACCCAACAGCATTATCACCCCACTTCGATTTAAAGGGATATTGGTTCGGATATACAGTAGTAGGTTCTTGAACTGAGCACCTAAAGTAGTTTTACATGTACATTTACAGATATAGAGTTAAACACGGTGGACAATACGTTGACTTCTAAAACCCGCTATGGACGTACACATTTACACCAGAGTAGTCTTAAATCATATTTCAATCATATTCAATTTAATATAACCTTGACCCCTTGACCTCATCATCTCAAATAGCAGAGGACTTCCATACTGATATATCACAAATATAGTACATTCACAATAAAACGCTCTAACGATAAACTTACATTACCATTTATATAAAACAGGAATATCTTTTGCAACAATATATACCGATATACCATTGAACATGCCAAACCATTCTTCTGACTCCTGTTTCACTGGTCATTGTATCGCAGCTTAGTGTTGTATGTACCAAACAAACAAGACTATGACTGCTCTGTGCAAGGTCGATCAGTCATGTCTCGATTCAACTGACTTGTATTGTATAGGTTTGTTGAAATGGGTCGATGGTATTAGTGTTATGTTCTTCTTGTAGTGAAGTGTCATCGTTTCTTTCTGGTTTTACATCAATGTTGATACCGCCAAGGTTGGAACAACTATTATTTCATTTCTGATCAATTCTTAAATATCGACAATGATCTTCTATTCATTGATCGATGAATCGTCTTTTTATATGAAGGTCCTTCCAGGTCAAACCAAGTACAACAATTAACTTTGTACAAAAAACGGTATTTTTAACATCTCTTAAGAAAGACATTGTCGAGCTGTTTCTGTGTTGATATATTGTTAACTTATAAAAGAACAAGATACAACTACAATATTGGGAACATGTTTTTGATTGTCAAGCTAACGGCATTGCGCTAGAGGATTGCATACACCTGTTCGATACAAACTGCAATGAGCAGCTGGATGACGGTATGTCATACGCTTGCACATAGTAAATCAACTTACGCCCTCGTTACATGAACCCATGTTAAGGTAAAAATATATTGTGAAAGCGGACACAATAGACAATGAAGTATCGCAACCACTCATTGAATCTGTCTGAGATAACGGGGACATAGTGTAAATAGTATCTAAAACTATAATCTCAAAATCCGATATGACAAGCAGCATTGGCAAGAGGTGCAGTGAGAAGCTTTATCCAATACTACGCGTTGTCAAAACGGTTGATAAAACAAAAGGCATCGTTCTGATTTGTGAATGTCACTAGTGTTATTCTGATTCGAAAACATTGGAGCGTTACGAGAATCAAGGTAAGAATTACATCTAAACAATTTTCAATTTCCTTTCAATTCTAATTTTAGTCATGTATGCCATCTATATGAGCGTTTAAATCATGACTGTGCTATCGAAAAAGTGCTACACAACTTGAATGTGCTTATATACAACATCGTGTATAGTACATTGACCTTTTTAGTTTAAAATTTGTTTTCGTTTGGAACGGATAGAGCAAAGTATTTATATGAAATTCATATGAGATTTAGCGATGGATATGTCGCATGTTAGTTGCAATTTTCATCAATTTTCCAACTCATATTCGTTTGGATGAGTTATCAGTCGTAAATAGTGGATCTACTAATGCGGTTGTTGCAGAACGGTTTTGTGTTTACTTACAACACTCTAAAACTGGTAGGTAAAATGTTGTATTTATGCACTTGCTAAAAGTTATGTCAAAACATTGTCAAACAACAGCCAATAAACAATAGTTCATTTTGGTGCTAGTACTATAATAAGCCCTTGGAATAAATGTAACAGTCGTTTAAAACAAACTCAACAAACACGAGTATTGAACGCTGGAGTCTATATATGTTACAATATAATGACAATGAACACGTGGTCTTGAGGTCATGTTCACTGCTGTGCATTCAGATTGTAAATAATACATCATATACTATTTGTGGTGACCTGTGTCCCTTAACAACTTTCCCTATCTTGTCTTTGGGGTTTTATTATCCTGTTTTGGCCAATCTCAACTAGGTATGTATAGAATATAACACAGCAGAATGTGAATATTTTATACGCCATGGTATACATACGGGTAAACATGTAAATGACCTACGTATGGCCATATTTATATATAAGTTTGACCGCAATATATATGGTGTGATACAACCAATTAGCATCAAACACGCTTTTGCAGTACAATGCATAATCATGTCTCGGTCATTTATATTTACAGTCAATATTTGTAGTCACTTAACCGTTCCATGCCCCGCTGTATTTTTGTACCAATACCCGTGTTGTATACTCCATCAGTTTGATACAATTGTATGGATAGGACAAATTTGCAATTAAAAAAACCTTAAAATTATAGATATATTTCAGTAGAATGGTAAACAAATTAATAAGCCGGAAATCAAACATAACTTTATTTGTGTCAGAGGGAAACTTTTTAGCATGGTCTCGGTTACTTGTGATAAAAGGTGCCCACTTGTCTTTAATATCCTTCTTTTACACGTTCACAATCACAATGTACATGTTCTTACACATACTCGTACTTGGGTATTCACTACTAATGCTTGTATGCTTTATATGTTGAACACCTTTTGTCACGTGATTGTCAGTTCTCGTTGTATGTATGCGTTTGCTTGATTTAGATGTACTTTTGTTAAATAGTTATTCATACTCTAATTGCTGAAGTGTTGACAGCCTGTTATATGCCAATAGGCTAAAGACGGAATAAGCTAATAGTATACTGTTAAAAGGAACAACCCTACATACTCAGAGCTATGGCACGGTATCTTAAGGCAAATTACCTACACAATGACCCTTTAAACGCCTCATTAATGATGATGAAAGGGAATTATTGTGATATCGTAGTTCATATTAAAGGAGAGAATAAATCATATCAAGAGAGCTGTAGTCTTGGTATCAAAGAGTGTTTCTATTGACATATATTACACTATATTGCATTGATCGATGTACAAGTTCTACTTTTCTGACAGGGTTAACTTCAACTCGAAAACCTTTTGCTTCGATGATACCGAACAAGACTAGTACATAGAGCCTATTAGATGGTACCGAACAAGACTAGTACTCAGAGCCTATTAGATGGTACCGAACAAGACTAGTACTTAGAGCCTATAAGATGGTATCGAACAAGACTAGTACTTAGAGCCTATTAGATGATACCGAACAAGACTAGTACTTAGAGCCTATTAGATGATACCGAACAAGACTAGTACGTATAGCCTATTAGATGGTACCGAACAAGACTAGTACTTAGAGCATATTAGATGGTACCGAACAAGACTAGTACTCAGAGCCTA
>ENA-OREC01001177-OREC01001177.1-marine-metagenome-genome-assembly--contig:-NODE-1177-length-12717-cov-11.965506_pt1 | contig 12717 bp, 6 predicted proteins | sample MGYA00248626_ERZ508543 | MGnify/ENA primary metagenome ERZ508543 (study PRJEB26211, sample SAMN05518279) | marine metagenome | isolation source: Puget Sound, Washington, USA | host: Bankia setacea... | reverse complement strand
GGGGGGGGGGGGGTGACAGATGTATATACATGTATTGACTAAGTTCTGGTTTGGCTATACAGTATCAGGATAAGTTTAGCTGAATGTCATGGTGACCACGTCACACACATGCACTGAATGGTTATCTGTATACCAAATACGTTTCTGGTTTATCTATTACAATTGTGTATCATGAAACACCGGATGAGACAATAAACATATGTGTCTTAGTGTGCACACCCGGTGGACCATTGATATTTAAAATCATTGTATTATTGTGTTTATTGAAATAATACATGTGTTGAGCCTGTCCGTTTAAAGACGTGGTAAAACACTGCTAATACCATAGTTACGTGTCTCTTATCATTCGTGAATGGATCTTGTTATTCAATTTCAGGGGCAGCGTGTCATATTTGGACCAACTTTGCCATAACTGTGAGAACACCTGCCTTCCCTGACGTCAGTGTGTTAAACGTCACGTGTACGTCAGTGTGATTATTAGATTGTTAAAGTTAATCAAAATAGATATTAAAAAACCCATAACCAAACCTTTTTAATTATGCGTTCTTTTCCTCAATTTACTGTTTTAGTCATGATCGCATTTACAAATGTCAATATGTTGCAAAGTCAAATTAGAGTTAAAAGTTTAACGTATTCGTCGGTTCCTGGAGTCTCCTAATTAACCAGTATATATCAAGCTGCCAATACGTACACAGTTCAAGAACACACGTGTAAGTAGTACCGAGCTATGTTGTATATCACGTGTCACTATAGTTTACATCATATCGACGCATGTACACAAACTCCTTTATAAATATACCGGTTTTAAAGTAGAAACGAAAGAGACAAAATGCTATACCAAACAAAATGTGAATATACAACCAGTAGGCACCAAGTGAAGGTCAAGAAGACCCACGATGTTGCAAGGTATGACATTAAATGACGGGACCACCAACATGATTTCATTAAAAGACGAGTATATATTTGTTCAGAAAAGTGTGTTTTTATATAAATATTGAGGCAATCCAATGTGTGTTTATGTAGATAGATGAATAGGACGCATGGTTGTTTAACTGTTATCTTTGTGTGTGTATTATTTATTTATATAAGAGTACACGATCAGCCTTGAAGTAAAACAGTTCGATTAAAAGGGACTATAAAGCAAGCCGTTACACTTGGATTTATTTTCTGTATGTTTGAAATGCCACCAGACACGCGGTTGTACGACCTATTAGACCGTACCAGGCTCCCGAATCATCCCGACATCTTCACTGAATAATCAATTTTCTACATATACACTACGGACAGATAACTTACATATATTTCAAATAAGTTTGTCAGTAATTTCATGTTTACATAATTCTTTTCCCGTTTCCGGACGTTTGTTTTCGACCCGCCGCAAAATTTAATACGATTGCGAAATGATACGATCTAAAAGCCAGAAAATGACGAAGATGTCACGGAAACTGCCGAGAATTACCGAGGCGTTATCCATTAAGTTCGTACCAGGAGACGAGTTCGGCAGCACTTGGACCGTATCGCTTTAAACCCAGTGCAGTGATATCGCAGTCTACAGTAGATCATGTGATTTTAAATAAAGAGGGGGGACTGTACAAAATGGCGAAATACATGCAGCAAATAGTAACTGTAATTTTAATAGCAATTTCTTATAATTCGCTAAGTGTTTTAAGTAAAAGAACAGACCCTAGTTTGGAAATTATAAAACACGAGGATGCGGAGGAAGGTTATTCCGGCCCTAAGCAAGGTAATAACTATCACATTTTCTCTATTCAAACAGTGTATATTAATTAATCCAAAAACCGTCTCAACATATTTCAAGTATTCACGTGAGTTTGTGATTATATCAGTGTGATGAAAGGATGTTTAATTAAATGTTGAAAAAAGAACGTTGATATTATATAATAACTGAACAACCGAATAAAAACTGCATTTGATAAATGTGAGTGTTACCCTCGGTGTGTATTATAAGTTTGTATAAGCTACATGTTTAGTAGTTCAAATGTTCGTGAGTTTTAGTCAAGGATTAATTGGTAATATGTGTATATGTTAGCTTGTCGTTTTTCTTTATGGTACACTCCTTGTTTTTTTGTGTGTTTTTTTCATTTTGCTTGCATCATCTGTTGAGATACTTTTGATACTGCTATTGATATTACTTTTATGCGAAAGTGCAGCTTTTAAAAACGTATGCTAAATAATTTAATGTAAGTCAAAATTTCGCGAATCAGCCTTATAACAGCGCAAACAGCATCTATTTACTGAACCGCGTTAAACTTCAATCACGAACAACATCACTCGAACCTATGTATATATGCATGTACGTTGTAACCAGTTATACAACAGCTATTTTTTAAATCAAAAACTCTTTGGAAAAAAACTAGTATATATTGTACATGTAACTTGGTATATAATGTTGGAGAAAAGGTCGCTTTGAAACGTGAAAATACACTCTACAAATGAAAGCTTTATAATATAACTCGTAAGCTTGACAACTTTTAACTTTCCATACTACAATCACGGTATACAGATGGAGAGAGAGAGTAAATATCTCCCCCAGACGCTACAAAATAAACATGACTTTTTCACTAGCTCGCGAATATAGTTCGTACCAGTCGGGAGTCTGTACGGCAGATTTACACTTAACTGTTTATATAGGTTTAATCAGTTTTCCCCTGAGAAAAAAATGCAAAGTTGTGAATCCATACGTAAATATTTAAAGAGTTAACATCGTCTATACGTAACTGAAAAAATGTGTGAAAAGCGGTAAATTAAAAAAATAAACATTGTTGTCTTATGATTTTGCGTGAGAGGAAAAACATGCATACTTCTTGAGTCGAACGTTAAATAATTAAGAGTGTTGGCATGTAAACTGAAAATTGTACAAACTACGATGGTCATCTTTTACTTACCATAGACATTGATTGAGGAATATACTAGGGATCTACAGATGGCATTAGTAGTTGAATGATAACACTTGAACTCTTCTACATATCGTGTATAATGCTTAAAGATATAAATGTCGCAATCTTTGACCGAGTATAAAAAACAATAATTGCAGAACCAAGGGATCGGGCCCAACTTTTTAATTTAAAAATCTTCTGTTAGTAAAATAAAGAATCTGTAAACATAATGATTTGTAAACTCTACTAAATAATATATGAACTAACTACATGTAATGCTTAAACTCAAGAAAACTGTTGTTGTTGAAAAACTTTGCACGAGGTGCATGTACTCGAGTAACGATGCGAACACTTCAATCGCTGTTTCTTTTTGTTATAGTAAAATCTACAAACTACACGCGTTTTATTCAAAGGTAAAATACAAAGAAACATTTAAACAAAAAACGTGCCGTATTAAAGTTACTCATCGTTGTACATTATCATTGTGTAACTCGTATCAACAGGCAAGACGATTTATATTTTTTCATCAAGTAAAACAGTCACTGCTAAAGCGAGGCCTTCATACCCGTATTGAAGGAGTATGGTATTCATATTGCTTGCACACAATAAATTGCTTTCTGATGCCGACATATGCTTTTTGTTTGTACCAAGCTTTTCCCGAATATAACTGACCATAACAGAGCTGGTGACTTGATCATTCTTTGAGAACATGGCATAAAATAAAGACTATACACTTGTGTTTGTAAACATCATCTGGTTGATCACAATGCACGTCATCTTCATGTATTTTCAAAGATTAAACGACCTACTGACTTATATGTAATATTCATATTTTTGGAAAACAACATAGTCAAAATATACTTCGTTATCGCAGAGGTATACTTGGTTATCGCAAACACACTTGTCATGTGTATAACTGCATCAGCTAGCATGGTACAGAGGGAGAGCCGTAATTAAGTTTTAGAACTTATGGCTCGACCCTTTTACCCTTTTGTTTACAAGTCATTGTGTTAAATTGTATGTGCTTATGTATATAAAAAAAATACACACAAAAACAAACAATTGGGGAATAAAATAAGTTTAAACCAAATCGCAAACACACGATTATCGCAAACACACGGTTATCGCAAACACCAAGTTATCATCCGTTCGTATATAGAAGGGTTGATTGGCGTAAGGGGTAATCTAGTGCGTGTTGCATACATATACATTATAGATATTGAAGCTAGATATTAAATGTTATCAAGATTGTTGATCAATTCGTCTTTCCAATTCATTTATAGTTTCATGAACGTTTTTAAAGTGTTGTCATCTTTTTAGAGACACATTAATTCTGATTTCTATTAACTAATCGCGCACCTGCTAAGTGATGTTTTATTATAAGAAAACATAATTTTAAGAATCACCTATTAAATTCATGTACAATAGGTATATCTGATAAGTTTCACTATATTGAGCCAAACGACATAACAAGTATGGCATTGTGTCTGTGTTTATTTTCGTATGTAATAGTAAAGTGAAACTGAGCGAAGCATACAATAAACTCAACAAACAAATGAACAAAAATGGATCTTTTTGGCTCTCACATACATTACCACAGAAATGAAACTTGGCTTTGAAAACGGCAATAATAAAAACATAATAAAAAATAGTGGTTTCAACAATATGCGATCAAAACTATGCAACTGCCATATGTTGCTATTGTTTAATAGGCGTTTTGTTAATAATAAAATAATAGATAAGCAACAGAAAAAAACACTAAAACTTGATCAAGCCTCCATCTCCATGATATGACTTACTAGACATTACTTGATTATAAAGTCCGATTTAAAATGTCTGTACTAAAACCACTTGTATTCTTTGAACTGAACTGACTGAACGGTGTGTATACATTACCTGTTGACATACTTTGTAACGCTAATCTCTTGCAGTTGTATTGTCAAAGCTAAGATTAAATTTAAACTCATAATACAATATAGTATGTGACATACACGTGTATTCAATATTACGTTGTAATGTTGTTTTGTGATATTTTTCTCTTATAATTGTTTCGTTACGTTTTCTTCTTGTATTTGTGTTTTGTTTAGGCCTTTGCGACAGATTGCAAGTTGCCAAGTAAGCATCCTCGTTAAAGAAAGTCTTCATTGTGATTGTTTAACATTTATATACAAGTGAGTGATGTCATCTATGTGACGATGCTACACTGTATTGATAACATTGTCCAGTAGTGGTCTCTTTGACGGGATTTGTCTTGATACGATTATTTTCTTGACCATTTTTATGAGTTTTTGTCAGTTTTGGTTGATCTAAATATCGGGGAGTTTCTGTATTCTTACCTTTTTTTCACACATAATACAAGTTATTAATGATTTGATAGGTGTTCCGTTACATCGAGTTTTCACTGTTATTTTCATTTTCGAAGACCTCACAACTTTATTTATCCAGTCTGATTGGGTCTGTATATCGAGGTTCTACTGTAGTGGTATATTTTGGTATTTGTATCGAGATGTCACTGTACTACCCTTTGTTGACCAACACATGTATTTTTTACCGTTTTCAAGGTTTGTCATATAAGTCTAGTATAGAGATTTATGTTTTAAATGACTAGGTTTTACTGTAGCGGCCTATTTCATTGACCAAAGACCCTGATTACACAGTTGAACACCAGCCTGTTTCTTAAGCCTACGTAACATACGTTGGAGGTTGGCTGTTATCACCTTTAGTTTAGATTTCAATTGATGATATACGAAGTGACGAGGAGATTAGAGTCTAACTTAAACTGGTACTGTACGGTACGACTGTGACCTAAATAGTACCAGATAAACAGCAAATTTCAATGTAAAGGGAGGCACGAGCATACACTGTACACCGACCCTCAACAGTAATAGTATCCAGGTTTGTTTAGTGTTTACCAAAAATCGCCGGTAATTGGTTTTCTACATAGGGAGAGGTGAAGAAAAAACAGCTGTGATTTTATGTACAGTCACCCTACAGTAAAACTCTCTTATAACGAATGATGAATACACGTTTAACGGTTGTAACGCATGCTCGGATATAAGGAACTTGTCCCAATTATTGATTCTTTAAGTTCACACTTATAATATACTGTTCTGTATCATATCAAGAAGGTTAAGTGGAAATCGTATACATAATTACATAGTCTCTTATTATGTACTTCGATTAAACGAATATCCAATGTACGTTTATAGCGAACACTGCATACAACGATTAAGTTACTCTAAATCCAAGTGTATTCTTTATGTTATATTGTAGATTCCATTGAGACACCATTGAACCATATATTGGTATACCTTACATCCTAATTATAACGATATCTCGCCACTAAGACTGTACTGTCTAATACCGATCTATTTCATCTATGGTCTGGTCTTATTGATGAGGTGGTCAGCTGTAGGAGTGCGTGGATAATGTTTATACCTGGTTTTATTACAGAGGTGGCTGTATTGCCAGGTTGTTTTAGGTTACTCTTTTCCTGACGGTTTTCAAAAATACCTTATTCATTATTTGGATTAAGAAATATAACACTGTGACATTGGACAGAACAATTGATCTATTCAAGCAACGAACACTTAAGGATTCAGATAAGATTGCTCTTAAAGACGTCTTTTGTCGAGGTGGCCAAGATATCAGCTCATATTACGCCAACTATTAGCTAAATACTGGGATTTTGTTTTGAAGAACTGATGAGCAGAACATGACAGGGGGTTAATTGCTATCCTATTTCTAAGCGGTCCTTCAAACGACGAATTACGAGTCATTTTCACGAACATACGTATTCTCCGAAAAAGGATTGACCGAAATGATGAGTCGGTCTTTTAAATTCATCGTCCTCGAAAATTGTCTTTGCTCAACATATAGAATTAGCGTTCGGTTAGATCTACGTGTGTTCTACATTGTTTAAATAATTTAGATATCGAGACTTTTGGCTCAGTGCTTGTACCATGACTCCTATAGAACCAGTCTAGTGCAATCCTGCGGGAATCTCGATTCATTAAACCAGCTTGCGTACTTCCGCTGACTGGTACCTACAACTCGCTATTTAAAAGGGTTGTGTATAAAACATTTACCTCGGAATTCATCCATCGTGATCATCTCTCATTATAAGCCATGAATAGATGAAACAAACATTTGAATACAGAGATAGAGACATTCATCCAACTTCACTGTTTCTTAAAGTCGAATGTGTGTTTGAATAACATTTATTAAACTTCTTGATGTACATGTCATCCGTTGAGTTAACTTGAACACTATTATTTTAAGTATAGCATGACATATCGATACGCAGGTATGTCGTCTTGTTCAGGTATTCCTTACATCGGAGTGCTCTTAATGGAGAGTTGGACAGTCTATATGTACAAGGTTGGGTCAAGGGCAACCTGTTTTGACATTAGGTTTGATATAATGGGCAATTTGTTAAAAGCGCATCACGTTCCAAAGTAATTAGAATGTACAGAGTAAAACTACATTTGTCAATATTTGAAAAAAGTCATTTCCCTGATAGTACTTGAAATTAACAAGTCTAGAATGTGGCGGACGTTGACCCATGTCCTATCCCCGAGATTTCGAATACTTGTGGCCCCGAGTTTCTTTGTGCAAATGTCACGTATTTACTTATCCTTAAATTCCTTATTTGAATTGCAGGGACATTTTTTATTACGTGGAACATTTGTGTGCAAACCTTCTAAATGTATACCTTTCCAATTAAAGGAAGGTGTCAATTAATAGCCAACATTATCTATTGAATGTTTGGTTTGATTTTTTTTCTTTCAATGCAACTAGTTTTCGCACTATTTCCTTGTAATCGACACTTTAATTGACAAGGTAAAGGGTCATTATGCTAGTTCATAACGTTTTAAGTAATGTCTGTTCTGTTCTGTTATGTTTAAAAGACCACAGAGTTAAAGTGAACTATGACTTGATACGGCTTAGTGGAAATGCGAATCTGTGATAGTATGACCGTGTATAGCGTTTGTTTTACCTATGTGAATTCAATACCGTTTTTTTAAATTATTTATTACTAATGTGTTGTTGTTGTTTTTTACAAGAGGGGTCATAATGTACAAAATGTAAAAACTAGGGTAGGCGAAATCTCCATTAGACTCCATGGCCCAAACGAAGATATATTATTTAACGTGCCCGCCTTTTTACTTTAAATAATCGAAACCAGGTCTTTTAACACGTTTTCTAACTACAAGTAGTCTGTTTGCTTGTGCAAGATTAAAGCCTGAACGTACGTCTAGAGACATCTATAGATTGTGTAATTTGCTTACATGAACTAGTGACATTCCTACCCATCACAGATGAAATGTTAACAGTTTACAATTCTATTCCATCAATGGATATTTCATCGTATACTGTTCGAATTGCTGCGGTTGATTTACATACTTCGACAGGCCGTACCAGGTAATGTAGGTAAGAAACAAGCTGTAAAACGTCGCCGTACAATACACTCCTTCACAACCAACGTCACGCATTTAAATGTTGCCTAATGTCGCATACTTATCTTAAACACTTGTAAACAAGCAACTTATTTACGTGATAGTTTGGTTACGGTGTCTGTGATCATAGCTTACTTACACTGGTTCAGTCTTAGTATATACATATAGTTTATGATATGAAACATTAGATACAATTTATATGCAACCAATAATATTCTTTCGCTGCCTACAAACAAGTGGAAACAATCATATTAATCGTCGTCATCATCATCATCATCATCATCACCGTGGTAGTCGTAGTCGTCTCCATCATCATCTGCATCATAATCATCATCATCATCGTCGTCTATCGCCACCACCACCATGTTTAAATGTCTGCTATGTTGTACAATGATGTAATTAGTACACATCTCAATACAAGTATGTTCTGTTCTGTTCTGTTATTAGAGTACATACACTACATGTCTGAATTCGACTACGCAGTACATAACTCCTGTTAAATGAGCATTGATTATCGACTTAAGTTTGAAATAATATCTGTATGTAGTTGTGGATTTCCAAAAAAACAGACAAACGAGGACAAACAAGAAACAATTAAAAAAGTATATGTAATAATGTAAATGGGAAACTATAATACCATTGTGTTGCTGTTCTTGGATATAGAAAGCAACCACTGATGTCCCGTTGCTGACCCCTGTACCTACAGTTGTCTTAAGTTTAAGTGGATCACGCGTTTTATGAAGACGTTGGTAATTATGCTGCAGACAAGTAATGGACGTCGAGTGCTTATCCGAGACTTGTACGTGTGAAGTATAAAGTACTGTGGGTGTGAGAGTTACCAGCTACCATCTACGGCTAGCCACAACTTTCACAGCTCTGTACCGACCTTCACTCTGGTACCGGGGAGTGCTTGTTGGTACAGACATGCCTTTAGCCCTTCCCTTACACCAGCACCTTGTCAACTTTTCATCTCGTTGATCTAAAACGCCTGGGAATTAGAACACGAGAAGATACAGATCGTTGTTATTGTACTAGCCATGTCACGACTGTTTAGTCTTCATACCTTGAGTGGTGACAGGACAATTTGTAATCTCGTATCGAATTGTACTCTCCTACTGCTTTTAGTGATTGGCACCGCCTTTAACCGACCACGTGATAGAGACATCGAGTCCAAAGCGTTCCAGTGACAGTGACTTCTCTACCTGAGCGTCCGTTGACACAGAGCGGAACCAATTAGTCGTAGCGGTCTGTACGACAGTGTCAATTGTCTTTGATGTGTGTCGGTATAAATGGTACAATTGTCTCTTATAATGTGTATAATTATATCCGTCCTTGGGTATACAAGCTTGCAGAGACTTCTACCTACTATAAAAACACATTAAAGTAACCGATAATGGTTTTTTTTATATATAAAGACAAGATCGCCTTATCGTAACAAAGTGCTCTCTCAAACAGGTACATGCAATTGTATCATTGTGTACGACTTCGACAAACAGTTTAGCGCTTTGCGGTGTTACAAAGTGACACGATGACACCCTTTAGTCAGACATTAAGCTAAGTCAAATAAAACAGCGTATACTTTCCCGCGGGACATGGAAAACATGGCTGCATGGTGTCTGCTGAACAATTTCACAATAGCATCGATCTCACACCTTACCCATTGGTGTTGGGAACAGTTGTAGTCGATGCTGCTGTTGAAGATTTGTTGTAGTTATTGTTGTTGTTGTTGTTGTTGTTGTTTAAAAAAAACGTTTTTAACTGCTTACTGTTGGTGTTTCCTTGAATATGCTTTTGTTCTACGTATTCTTGTTGAAGTGGTGGTGGTGGTTGTTGTATTTGTGTTGTTGGTTTATGTTGTTATTGTTGATATGATGTTTATGTTGCGGCTGTCTCATTGTTGCGTCGTGTACCATAAGATCCCCGTCCAGATTATATTTACAAATACCCGGGTGGTTGTTACTTCTTCTTCTAACTGAACCTGCTAGAATCCCATCTGTTTGGGTATATGTCACAATGGTCGTGAATCCTTTACGTTTGGTGTTGGTGATCAGAGGAATTCTGTTACACATCTGAATTTCTTTATTTCAAGACGGAGTCGATGTATTGAGTGGCCCGAGACACGAGCGATTTTTGGGTCTGTAATTTTCTTTAATTTCTTTGTTCCTTATTGTTAGTTGATTAAAACTGAAACCATAAACAATGAGTCTCATACACGTCTTCTTCTTCTCTTGATTGCAGACGCGGATAGTCTGGTGTTTTTGTTCATGTGTATCCCTGCATATTTAAATGTTTCGCTTGAATAAGTCTGATTGATCACGTTCGAGTGACAGTTATTTTCGAATTAAAACGTTAACACCATCTGGAAACCTCTTTTTTTGTATAAAAAATGTCCAAAACTATTGACAAATTACCAGTTCTTATATTCACCTGGTCTGGTATCGCCACATTTGTTTAAAGCCATATTAAAATAACTCACCTTTCAAAGCAAGCTCAAACACTGTTCTCAGAATCTCTGGTTTGCGACGACCCCAAGTCCCCAGATAACACTGTGAAGACTGTGGACGGCGACCCACCCCACATGTCCAGCAAGGTCAAGGTCACGTGTAACAAGGGCAAACATTTCATTGGACAAGCAGACAACGTCACGATGGTAACGGTGATTTGTGTTCCTCTGCCACACCCGTGTATGTGTATGGCAGCCTGGGAAACAGATGTGACATTTGACCTCATGTATGACTTCAACTGCACGTCAGGTTTGAGTCTTTGATCGCTATAGAGTATTGCGAAATCACGCTCAAATCCGTTTCTGGAACCAACCAGTACTAAGCAATAGGGGTAATGTTTCTTGCTAAAGGAAATAACGCGAGCCTTTGATGGGGTTTCGAAATTACGACTCGCTTAGCTTTGTTTGAAAAAAGATATTACCGCCCTAGTTTGCCATTACCGTTATTATGCTATGGAATAATTAGGTAAATTTGAATGATTAAACGAAAGACATAACTGCAAATTGATTAATCCTATACGGTTGAAATTTGAGTAGTTATCTCACACAATGGTCATTTATTAAAACAGGTTGATTTTTAGCAGAACATAACAGACACTGTATTTTTCTAAGTTTAGGTCGTACTCCTGATTGTGTATGTTTACATTAATTAAACACGGTTAGAGTTGAGTAGACTATGTTGTTTTCAATTGCACCAACAGTTGCCATTATAAAAGACAATGTGTATTTTATTCTGCAGTTCATCCAGAAGTCACTACATCATACTGATACCGGACAATGTAATGTTATCGAATACCTTGTAGAATTAATATGATTATTGGGGAATCAGATAAAATTATATGGAATCAATATGTGTGTATGTGTTGTTCTTGTTCTTGTTTTTTTAGTCAAGCATATATTAATCACGTGACCTTTTTGAACAATGAGCGCAAATCGGTTACTTTCTACGTAGACACACTATGGCTTCAACGATCGAATGAGAATTGACAATACACTGAAGCTCTCTACGAGTTTAATTACACAGTAGATAATGAATGCTCTTATCTTTAACAGTGTACTAGTTTTAATTAGAAAGTGAACCAAGTTAACCAGCGTTACCAAGTGTTAGTATAGAAGAAGTTGGGCAAAAGCCGTGGAAACACTTATAAATACATGTACTCCATTTTAGGTCTACTTCAAACAATTTAAACTGCAAATACATTTTACTGATTACTCGTATGGTTGATGCACTACTTAACTGATCTTTAGTGAAATATGAAGGTTTTATACGGAGTTAGTCCATTTCAGTTACGTCATATAAGCGCGTGTGAGTGACCAGAATGTTCTATCATTGCTATTAGTATTTTTTGTGTCTATAAAATGTGCGATTTCCAGGAATCATGTAGCTATACACTCATTGTTTGTGTGTAAGGTTATGTATATATGCCTGTAAGGATACGCCACGTGTCATTGTATGGATGAACTAGCGACGAGAACAGGTCAATAGTGGACTGTATTTGCGACAAGTCTCCTAGTACAACCCGCTGTAGAAGAAAAACCTTCACACAATATCTCAGCTGGCATTGTAACTTGTTAGTGTGTATGTCGCTTATAACGATATGACACAGTGGTCGTGTTTGTTGTTTTATTTAAATGGATCTTTAACACTTGCGATTTATTCACGCCGACTCAGCGAATTGACTTATAATGAACATCACCATAAAATAAATTGTGGCAAACTTACAACAGTATAGCCTTCCTCTATCACCAGTATCACCAGAGCAAACGCAAGCACCACCATTACATATATCAACATGTTTCTATCGATTTGCACATCTACGTACACTTTACTCTATTTTAAAAATACGTACACTTTATA
>ENA-OREC01001176-OREC01001176.1-marine-metagenome-genome-assembly--contig:-NODE-1176-length-12720-cov-13.458515_pt1 | contig 12720 bp, 7 predicted proteins | sample MGYA00248626_ERZ508543 | MGnify/ENA primary metagenome ERZ508543 (study PRJEB26211, sample SAMN05518279) | marine metagenome | isolation source: Puget Sound, Washington, USA | host: Bankia setacea... | reverse complement strand
AGCATAGTGGAAAGGTTGTGTTATATGTCTATATTATGGTTTGAATATTGGGTTAAATGTTCAAAGGCAATGGAAATCTTTCTTCAATAAATGCTCTTGTAAATTAAAAAAATCAAAATTGCCAATTAATGAATCTAAATGTCCCTATAACTGGTCGATTGTCATATCTGTGAATGTCCGTCTTTAGCTCTGCATGTCTTGTTTATTACCATATTAAATCAACAAATGCAAAATCAACGAGAGCCATGGCAATGTTTGAAACAGTATACAGTTCTTTATTTGAGATATCAAAAAGAAATCATGTTAAAGGACAATACTATTTTGCTTCATCAGTTTAGCCGTGCCAGTACATACAATTTACGCTTTTGACTTGACGAGGAAGCGGTTCTAACAACATAATCCTGATACATCACATGTAAACTTTACTTATGAACTAAATGTCTATCGCATTTGTGAAACATTATCCTCTTTCAAATTAAGATCTTTTAGTTCTACAATTAGCTTTTTGCCATCTCATTACGTTATGCTCTTTTGTGTGTATACATACAAGTACAACTACGATTTACTTATAGCCTGAACAACAGGTAATAGGTCTATTTGTGGTAAACCTTGTTCCGTGGTAAAAAAAGTACAAAAGACCATGACATCTTTGTGTATACTTGTTCATGAATATGTAACATTTGTGGGTGAACTTTTAGACATTTGTTAATCAATATGTAGTGATTGGACATTAGGACTGTGATGTTTAACTTGCAAATGATCATTTGTTCTTCGGTGGAGAAAGTACACACTCGCTGTGTTTTGTCAAAGAGTTGATCATACATTATGTGGCAAACTTGGCATAGGTTAACAATGTAAATGTAATTCAAGGCTTTGTGCGTGCTCTGAGAGTTTATTCCAGAGTCGTGGCTTCAAATTAACATAGTTGTAGGCACGGTACTGGATTTACACGCTTGTTCGAGTCAGAGAATGATGTCATAAAGAGCTCTGTAATTAAGATAAAGGGAATCTAACAAGCAATGGCTAAGAATCAAGCGAGTATCTTTGTAAAAACTGTCCAATGAATAAATATTCAGCTATGACTAGCAAATGTACATTACAAGTGCACCATAGAAAATAAATAACTGATGACGAATTTGCGTCCTCTCGATCCCCTTGGCATCAGCACGTATCATGTTGTGAGTGCGTAGGTATACATATTTAAAGCTTCTGAAATGGAAAAAAGGAGTTCTGTCAATGTCATATGTCAACAATTTAACATTCTGAGTATTATTTAATGAATCCTATTTGTTTATTATACCGAATTGAAAAGAATGATGCCTTTAAATAATGTTGGCAGCTATTTCTAAGTTTGATAAAACTAATGGATGCTAAATTAAGCCCAACATAAATTTAACTTGACTGATGTTCTTGAAAAGAGATTTGCTAAATAATATGTGTATTGAGAAGAGGGACACTTAATTGTACTTTACTCAATTGTAAAAGCAATCATGCACTAATTTAAGGAACCTAAGCGTTGTTCTACTATTGCTGAAACATATTTAAGAAAGACTGGTATCCGTATTGCAAAGCACTGTTTCGAGGTACATTATGTTGTCCATGGCAAGGAACAATGGTAATAATATGGGTCTGTACATTTAAAAAAAGTCTCTATGCAAACTTTAAGGATATCCTTGCTTGGTTGTACAGTAGGGTTGTTAATGAGGACTGGCATCAACATGGTAAGGCAGTTGTTCAAGGTACATTATAATTAGAAATGTATAATGGCTACATTTTGAACAATCTGGAAAATGAGAAGTCTATATTTTCTAAATCCATACTAACGGTTGTATGAAATTGTTAAAAACTGTTGAACGGATCAAATGCACTTTCTTTTGCAGCCTACTTTACATCTAAAACAAGCTTGCAATTAAGTGAATTCTCATTTCATTGGATGTTTAATGTGCTATCATTTGACAAGTTCATTCATTTAACAAAAGTTTGCACTTATGTGATGTATCTTTCTTGATCATTTTGAAGTAATAGATCTGCATGATTATTATGATTTGTGTGGCACTCGTTTTAATTATAACTGGCTTTAGAAAAGAAACATGATATTTATAATGTGTGATTTTCTAAGTTTGTTTTGTCCCTCTATTTGAAATGATATACGTTTAGTGTTTAACTTAATATTTTATATGTTTGAATGTCTACATCTAAATTGTTTATGTTCAACTTTCAGCATTAATCATATGTCTATAAGAATGATATGCAATCTATTCGTTTGTACATTGTTTAGCGTGTGGGTTTTTTGTTTGAGTGTTTAAAAAATGCTTTAAAACTTTCTTTGTTTTGTGATACACTCGCTACCACTGAACACTTGTGTGCATGAATTGTATCTCCAACATACATATACATATTCACGAACACGAAATATTTCAACGGTACGTTTACAGTGTAACGGAAGTAAGTACCGTGGTTGTCGACGATGCTCTTTGACCGATACCAGCAACCAACAGAAAGTATACCATTTCAAAACTCTGGTATTTAGCCCACTGACGTCTTTTTCGCATGCTGAACCCCCGTTTCATTTGCTGTCGTCGTTGCTCATTTGCAAACCCCAAGTAGGCTGCTGTCGTCTTTTGCTAAATTGTGAACCCTGTTTTGACAATACCAGATTCCTGCTAAAAGTGATACTAGTTATATTCAACATTACTTTAAACTTATTTATCACCACAAACTATATTTGCCATTCAACCAGACTACACCAAGATAGTCCGCGCTTGGAGATTGTCCTTGAGCAGACATGTCAACATTACTTACATTTGTTAAAGTCCATGTACCAGCTGTTTGTCACACCATGTCAATACCTGGCAGAATGCAGTATTTTTTCTTAGAATTGGTACGTTTATCTCAATTGTCCAGCTGGTCTTCATCTACTGGAATTTATAAAACAAAATGTTGTTGTTTTCTTTCCACGTCCATTTCCACCGTTCCTCGTCTATATTCATACAGCATCTTAGTTTGTAACCCTTTTGGCTTACTTGTTTCCTAATTCATCATTTTTATCTCGAAAAACTGACCATCCATTTCCCATAGGTTGTTTTTCTGTACTGTTTTAGCCCAAACTAATTATTTTGGTAACATGACGTCATTTCCTTTTTTTGCTACATATCAAAATCGAATTCATCGGATAGTTAAATGAATAACCTTGTACGATAATAAGCGTAGATCACAATACATGTAATCTAATAATGCCTTTACATCCAGCACAGATAACTTGCTCAAAGGTTTGGGGAGGGGGTATAACAGACCACCAAATAACGACCTTAATACGTTCCTCTTTCAACTAACCCAACCACTAGCAAAGGGACTTGTGAAAAACATAAATCTAAAGAACAAAATAAAAACTACAACACATTAAACAGCTGATATCCTAAAAAGACACAAATAGTACAAACATAACAATTAACTTGTGACGCTCTCAGAGATGGTTGTCAGAACAAAAGTACCAGTGTTTCATTGTATCGTATCTAGACTGACCATTAATGACAAAGTAAAGGTCATAACATGTGTGAGGTCCGGAGTCTAAACTTAATGGCATTATCACAAATTTAAATACAAAAAAAAACAAAGAGCTAAGTGGTCAAAATTCTCACGGCCATTGATACGATGTTCTTGACCACAGTAACTTGCTTTGAACGATGACTATCACTAACAACAAACTACAACAAGAAACAATAAATCATGGTCACAATAAATTAATTACACGAAAGGCCTTAAAAGCTGATTCATGGGACACCATGGATGTTAACTTGACATTTAGTGTGGTCATGTCCTTGAAATGCGATCAATTTGTACGCAAATACAAGTTCAGATTTATAAGTTCTCCTGATATAAAGCGTCTTCGGAAAAGTGAGACCACGAAACACAGGGGTATATTGATGAAGGTGTATCCATTATTTGACACAGATGGCGGGGAAAAAAAGAAAAGTAACCATAACTAATTTATCACATTTTCTATCATCACGATTTTTTATATAGATAATTGTTACAGGCAGTTGTTAATTCACTGATACATCACGAAAATGTACCATTTATTTTCGATTTAAACGGCCGGCTTTGTTTTATTTGTACTCCTAATGCCTCCGTAGTTAGTTCCTACACATAAGAACTCCAACTCAGATGTATATAAATATAGATAGATAATGTTTTTTGTAATATAAGGCCGGAGCCCAGATATACAACGCGTTTTATTTCTGAAATATACTACTTACATACCAGAATCTATATAACAGAAACATAAGTTGGATGGCGAGTCATTGGCGACTTACAAACTAATTTAAAAGTTGCCCAGTGGCAGACTGTACGTCATCTAGACAGAGCTAAAAGGACCGTGTGTATAACTGCCGATTATGCTTCAAGTGTACACAACCTTATTTAAATTCGAAACATTTAGATGTGTTGTTTTATAAGTAAAAATGTTTAATGCAAGCCTTCACAAGTATAGTTGTATTGAGGTCAAGTATTTCTAATCAACGTGGTGACGATAAAAACATTTTGCTTTCTTCAATGTTTTTCTTCTTCAGTTTATGAATTAACTATGAATTATAACATGTTAATAATATTCAAAACTCTACTACTACAACAAGTATATGAATTAGTATTTTGTAAACATTCTAGAGTTTGTATCTGTTTCAGGTATTTATCCATGTGTTGACCTGAAGAGCCGACCTGTCGGTTAGTTTGACAGCCATGGTCCACAAACAAAGTCCTAATACACGATTTGGCTAATTGTGTAGAATGACCGGCGGCCATTTGTGACACCGAGATACCAGGTATACCTCCCACTAACGACTACATCTGTCATAGAAACACATTTACATTTACCAATTGCTGTCTGACCATTAACATGTGACGTCATCGTGTTGTGTATCAGCTGAGTACTGCTACACTTTAACATGCAAACATGTATATAGCCGAAGAATGATACATCAGCAAATTTGGTTTGTAATGAATGACCTCTTTATTCCAAGCGTCAAAGAATGAATAACACGTAGACATGTTCTACCAGTTGCAATGTCTACATTGTGGAATGTGTGAGGATTTTGTACACGTAATGTATACTTGTATGTGTAAGGTACTAATCAGTATAGTAGACTAGAGACAATCCAATGCGCTACATTAACGTACGTACATGCATATGTCATTGCATTGTATGTCCTATGTTAAATGCACTGTTGTATTTTATGACAACATAACTAATAGTCGTTTGCTGCTGCCACACAAGGTTACAGAAGGCAGATAGATATCTGTGTTATTCGTAATCGAGAACTAATCACGATCTGTTCCTATGAAACGATCGTAAATACTCTCATCAGTGTATGGTTTAAGTAGGACAGGAGTAACGCTGACATAATGTGACGTGCTTGTCTGTAGTAAGTCATTATGATTGTCAGTTACACTATTAGAGGTGTAATACAGTAATACATGTCTGACATCTCACATCACTGTTACAATCATCTGTATAGTAGTCATTATAGCCTACCGTCCACCTTAGTGGAGTATACCCCTACCCCACCCCCTCTATATATACCCATGTGTAGATTTATTTGTATATACATATATGCACAGTAGGGTGAAATGTAATGTTACGACACAATTGTGGTCAAGTCATAATCATGGCGTTTCCTCACACACAAAAAGGTTTGATGATCTGTCATTGTGTGTTCAATAACTGTGTCAGTCCATGAAGTTTTATGCCATGTTACAACGTAAGTAAATGACAGGGTTTCTCGACTTGGTTTCTTACTAAAGCCAACATCCTGGTTACATATATTGCAGAAGGTCAAACAAAGCGAACAGAAACACTTTAAAACTATTTCTATATACACACCACACGGCCTACTTATTACGTGTGTGTTACGATACATTAGTAACTTGATGACTAGAAATTTATGAAGACATTATACTACTGGAAGCTCTTGGTCGATTGACGTGCTGTCACATGAGCTATTAAATGTTGTCAGTATGAATGTTAATGTCTTGATATTGATAATCAGGTCAAATTAATGTAGACGTCCTCCAAAATCAGATCAAGACACACGTATACAGAAAAAATGCAATCACTCGAATTCCTCAATTGCAGAAATGAAATGGCACATGCGACCTCTTCATAGTTCTCACGTGTTAGTACAATATGGAACGGTGATAAAGTGTGGCTGGTATTACATAGAGTTCAATGTATGCATGAGAAACGTGTTTCGGTGGGAACTTTTGCGTGTTTGATTTTATTTTTATTTCTGCCAGCAAGCAGCACTATGTAGATCAACCTAAAGTTACTCGTACAGTTTGTATTCATTTAGTGTTCATGAATAATATTGTACATTTACCAACGTGCGTTTATTATTATTACGTCCCTCCCCGGCCTAGATGTAGTTATTTCATACAGTGCTTACAGTGCTTCAACACTTCGACATATATATATATTTAATATTCCGCTTGCTATTTGGAAAGACAGGTCTCAAGTTAGTACTTTCGCTGTCAACATTGTTGCGGTAAATCACTATTAAAGCGACACGAGGCAAAGTGACAATGCTTGGTTTGTTTATTTACTTATGTTACTTAAAAGATACACTCTAGCTTACAACGGATGAACAATTAGTGTAGAACAAATAAATACTTTTTTCTGTAATAAAACTATCTAAAAAGAAACAAACACTATTATTTGTGTCATGGAGGAACTTATCGGCATTTCCTTGTCTACATACGCTGCATTAATGTACTACGACTTGTATTTATATATAACTCAACGTTAACATGATTGAGACTTCACCAAACATCATGATGTGTTATTGTTAGATCTAGTACACATATCAAATACGTACGTACGTGTGTGTGCAGAAACTGGTTTAGATGATACTACGAAGGACTAATGGATACAATAATCAGGCATTATTGTAAACCTTTTCCACTGGTTCAGAACAACCTATGATATGTGTGTTACCAAATAATGTCATTGCGAAATAGGCCAATTTTGATCATGGCGTTGACCGATTTCAAAGTTGATGTTGTTCTTTTTAAGTTATGTACGTACATGTAATTTAATATGAAATGCATTTCTTTGTCTTTACTCAGACTCACACGCATTATCTAACCGCTCCTCGTTTGATTAAGTAACATTTGTAGTATCACGAGACAATAAGTTCGTTGCCTGTTTAGTGTACGTAGACATACCACCTATAACCCCTCTGTTTAAAATAAAATCACATATCACAATGTATATGATAAAAGAACATGTACATTTTCATAAAGTATATTTTATTGCTAAACCAGCATTGCCAATATGAAGCACTTTTAATATGGCAAAATCGTTTAAACGCATAATATATTACACTGGTTATCCAAATTCTTTTTTTAAACATTGTACTTGATTACTTTTCTAATCATGCTTTTTACACACTAATCAATTATGAACCTATTTTTCAGTTAACCTTATGGACAAACTCCATGTTGGCCATCCTATTTTCTGCTGTTACTAATTTTAGCTATAGATCATCGCTCCTGGAATCGTGACGTAATTATCTTCGTTTTACATCATCATGCATTAATACCGGCCTGTCACACAATATGTATTCGTATGTGAAAGAAACTCACGTTTTTATTACGGTTCCTTAGGTTTAATTTGTCAGCTAGCATAGACTTAACCTGATATTTACATTGCCTTGATGATTGTGTCGTTTACTATTAAAAATGATATTATTATAGTTTTACCTAAAATGACTTTCAACCTGTAACAGCGTCCACATTAATGATTTTACAAATGCCTTTGTCACTTGATATGAATTTTGCTTTATTATAAGTGTTTTCTTTGGTGATGGATATATATTTTTCTGCCCACACAGTACTAATTTGTTGATCAGACATAAAAAATGTTTTCTTCGCTCTAATAATTCAGATTTCTTTTCGCTGATTCAAAAGTAACGTGTTATTCTTGATTGCTCGGTTTCGAAAAAAAACAACAACGTGCTTTGTCTGGTCTATATACTTTAAATTCTTAACACGTCGATGAAACGTTCGACTATTTCTTTTTCTCCAGATCAATAACAAGAAAAAATCAGCTTAATTCAAATCACGAATAAACGAACTTGTGTTTGACAACAAATTAAACGTAACGCTGACGTTCACTAATGTCTGAACGTGTGGAATAGAAATGCATGAATATTACATTTTTTAAATACCATTGCACTGTTAACAATGTGCTACATGAATTCGCGTTAGTGTTGAACAGTAAGGTCACATAAACACCGAACTAACATAATGTGAACGTAAGCATGAATAGACAAGGACATGCGCTTAATTCCAGATTTAAGCAGAAGTTTAAAAAAAAAAAACGAGTCATTCCAATTTATGACCCTTCCGAAAATATGCACAGCTATTTGGTGTTAATGTAATGTAAAACGACGTTATGTGTCATGCTTTGTAATAAGTCTTGTGCTAACTGGAATGAACTGGTCTCTAACTTTGCTGTATGGTAGTGTTTTTGTTTCGTTCTGAGTATCAGTTCACCAATCATACTGGGAACCAAAATCGGAAGTTTGAAGCCGAGGCAGTTTCAAATGAAATAAGGAATTATTCTGTAAAGTTTCACCATTTACGAGATGTTAACGTTTTGTCCCGCTAACCTACCTAACTAGCTACCTTCACATTCTGATATTCCTAGCCTAGACCAAGGAATCATATAAACAATATATAAACTATGATGTCATAAATAGTATTACCAAAATATATTTATAACTAAGTAGACATGTCGGGGAGTTTACGATAAATTATTAAACGGGACAAATAAACTTGTAATAAAACAAAGTATGTCTTGTTAGCAAAAACAACACCTGTAATGACATACACATACACAAAACCGACATTGTGTATGCATGTCGGGTCGTTGGTTGTATTATCCAATGGCCACTAGTTACGGAAATAACGTAACGTTGAGAATGCGTAATCCTTTCTTAAAACACTCATCCCCCATTTAGCCAGGCTTATTTAATGTTGATTTATTTACGCTTTCAAACTTTGCACTAGCACAATATTAGAGTGTGGGTTTCAAGTTTGAGAACTATTTTTACACTTGAAATACAACATATACAAGTCAGGTTGGTAGAGAGATCTGTTTGACAATGCGGTAAACCAAGGTAGTTCATTCTATATCCCAGACAAACGAGAATACACCTTTTGCTGTACGAGTATGTGTGTTCTTTGGGTGTAAAGGTGGCGCGAGTGTTTAGGGAATGACAGTTTACCTCACGATCCCCAAACGACTTTACATAAATCGTAATAGCCATGTATTCAGTATATGCGGTAATGAAACAGGCTCTTTTATTAGTGTTTCATCAGGCTTAGTCGGTTCATACTTGGTACACTCGGTCAGGTTGGTACAGTATGCATACGCGTATTAACACATTTCGTCTTGATCTCTTACTTATACCAGAACTTTCGAATCTAGACTTTAAATAACAGGATGAAACTGATCAATCTAGCGTCTGACTCTTCATGCCATGAATATACATATTTCATTTAATAGTTTCAACTGCATCCATAGCATTTCCTCCGAGCTGGCACATAGTTGTCTTTGATGGTTTGCAAGTCATCGTCAGAAGGTCTGAACTAGCGTTGGTAAATGTTAGACGGTCTACATTCTACAAGATATGTTCTATTTGCAACACATTTCCAAACATCTCTTTGAAACTGCTACTTCCCTTTGGACAATAAAACTAGTGCAACATTAAAGCCGGTATTTATTTCTATGTTGTACTGGTAACTTTACAAAACCAACTCCTGCAACGGTCTATGCCATATTCATACCAAGAGGATTGGTGGAGAAACTGCTGTAACTCTCTTCTTACCTCATAAAGTTACCACAGTTTTCTGTTTAATCCTTGATCTATTCATTCACAACCTTAAATACCTATTCCTATATGTTGTAATTCAGCTACAATCACCAAGCCATATATTTCAGAAATAAGCAAAACCACATCAGAGTGCCTACGTAAGTGCAAACTTAAATCGTAACATAACATGGTATTCATACACAGTTGAGGACTGGTCGAAATTAAATCCGTTATTATATGACATCTTCATTGCAGAAGCAGGAGGATTACCAAGTGTATATATTGTACATTTTGATTAACCAAGCCGTGTTGACCTTTTTGAACTTTGTGATAGCTAAGACTTGCAGTAAGGATTTATTTTAATATCTCTGTTATTTCCTCTTTATGACTAGCTGAGAGGAATATGCAATACATTCAACACCAGGATTATGTATGTGTGGTTATAGTCTTAATTGAGCATTCAATGTACAAACTTAACACTAGCAGGACTGTTTTGAATTGAATTAGTATAGGTGCTGGTGTGAGAATTGTTAAGTGCAAAGTGAATCCTATGAGCTGTCGTCAATGCCTTAGTTTGCACATTAGACACATAGCGCCCACTTTTTATTAATGATTATCGCATAACGTAATATACATGTACCAAAGACATATTAAAACCATTAGTTGTTATTGTCTCCTGTTTACCAACGTGTATATAGAGTCTCTGGGATAACAATGCTTATACACCGTCTCTTAGATAACAACGCTTATATACTGTTTCTGAGATAACAATGCTTATATACTGTCTCTGATATAACAATGCTTATATACAGTCTCTGAGATAACAATGCTTAAATACAGTCTCTGAGATAACAACTCTTATATACAGTCTCTGGGATAACAATACTTATATACAGTCTCTTAGATAACAATGCTCATATACAGTCTCTGAGATAATAATGCTTATATACTGTCTCTGTGATAACAATGCTTATATATATTCTCTGAGATAACAATGCTTATATACTGACTCTTAGATAACAATGCTTATATAAAGTCTCTGTGATAACAATGCTTATATACTGTCTCTGGGATAACAAAGCTTATATACAGTCTCTGGGATAAGAATGCTTATATACAGTCTCTGTGATAGCAATGCTTATATACAGTCTCTGGGATAACAACTCTTATATAAGTCTCTAGGATAACAATGCTTATATACATTCTCTAGGATAGCAATGCGTATATACAGTCTCTGGGATAACAACTCTTATATAAGTATCTGGGATAACAATGCTTATATACTGTCTCTGGGATAGCAATGCTTTTATACAGTCTCTGAGATAACAAAGCTTATATACTGTCTCTGGGATAACAATGCTTGTATACAGTCTCTGGGATAACAATGTTTATCTACAGTCGCTGAGATAACAATGCTTATATACAGTCTCTGAGATAACAAAGCTTATATACTGTCTCTGTGATAACAATGTTTATATATATTCTCTGGGATAGCAATGCTTATATACAGTCTCTGGGATAACAACTCTTATATAAGTATCTGGGATAACAATGTTTATATACATCCTCTAGGATAGCAATGCTTATATACAGTCTCTGGGATAACAACTCTTATATAAGTATCTGGGATAACAATGCTTATATACTGTCTCTGGGATAACAATGTTTATAGACAGTCTCTTAGATAACAACTCTTATATAAGTTTCTGGGATAACAATGCTTATATACTGTCTCTGGGATAACAATGCTTGTATACATTCTCTGGGATAACAATGTTTATATACTGTCTTTGGGATAACAATGCTTGTATACAGTCTCTGGGATAACAATGCTTATATACAGTCTCTTAGAAAACAACTCTTATATAAGTATCTGGGATAACAATGTTTATATACTGTCTCTGGGATCATAATGCTTGTATACAGTCTCTGGGATAACAATGTTTATATACAGTCTCTCGGATAACAATGTTTATATACAGTCTCTGAGATAACAATGCTTATATACTGTCTCTGATATAACAATGCTTATATACAGTCTCTGAGATAACAATGCTTATATACAGTCTCTGTGATAACTTTTCTTATATACTGTATTTGAGATAACAATGCGTATATAATGTCTCTGAGATAACAATGCTTATATACAGTCTCTGAGATAACAATGGTTATATACATTCACTGGGATAACAATGCTTATATACATTCACTGGGATAACAATGCTTATATACTGTCTCTGGGATAACAAAGCTTACATACTGTCTCTAGGATAACACTGCTATAGTCTTTGATATAACAATGCTTATAATCAGCCTCTAGGATAACAATACTTACATACAGTCTCTGTGATAACAATGTTTATATACTGTCTCTGGGATAATAATGCTTGTATACAGTCTCTGGGATAACAATGTTTATATACAGTCTCTGGGATAACAATGTTTATATACAGTCTCTGGGATAACAATGCTTATATACAGTCTCTGTGATAACTTTTCTTATATACTGTATTTGAGATAACAATGCTTATATACTGTCTCTGAGATAACAATGTTATAGTCTCTGATATAACAATGCTTATATACAGCCTCTGGGATAACAATACTTACATACAGTATCTGGGATAACAATGATTATATACAGTCTCTGGGATAACAATGCTTATATACAGCCTCTGGGATAACAATGCTTATATACTGTCTCTGTGATAACAATGATTATATACAGTCTCTGGGAAAGCAATGCTTACATACAATCTCTGAGATAACAATGCTTATATACTGTCTCTGAGATAACAATGCTTGTATACAGTCTCTGGGATAACAATGCTTATCTACAGTCTCTGAGATA
>ENA-OREC01001175-OREC01001175.1-marine-metagenome-genome-assembly--contig:-NODE-1175-length-12723-cov-10.386051_pt1 | contig 12723 bp, 10 predicted proteins | sample MGYA00248626_ERZ508543 | MGnify/ENA primary metagenome ERZ508543 (study PRJEB26211, sample SAMN05518279) | marine metagenome | isolation source: Puget Sound, Washington, USA | host: Bankia setacea... | reverse complement strand
TGGAGGATATAGATGTTATTGGTGGAGGATATAGATGGCTCTTTAATCATATCTATAACAGTTTTACTGGGCTTTTCTTTTTCTTTCTTTCCATCACCTCACTCATTCACTACTCTAACATTCTAATATTTACTCATTCAATTAGATATCGACGTTACTCGGTGAATCTCTTTCTATAACTGTTAACATCATTATTACATCCTCGTTATTATTATCTTTTTCCAGGTACCCTAACAATTTCATTACACTGAGTATGGGATGGACTATACTGTGGGCTGTGGTCCTATGCCTGGGCCCAACGATAGCGTACAGGACAGGGGCTCCTACAAGGGCATGCGGGGACATGACACCTCAGCATGCGAGCCCCATCAACACGGATCCAGCACCGTATCTAGTGGAAGTCTCCAAAACACAGTACTCACCCAATGAACGTATATATGGTAAGTGATGATACCACTCGATATTAAGACCGGTACGATATTAAGACCGCTGCGATATTAAGACCGGTACGATATTAAGACCGGTGCGATATTAAGACCGGTGCGATATTAAGACCGGTGCGATATTAAGACCGGTACGATATTAAGACCGGTACGATATTAAGACCGGTGCTATATTAAGACCGGTGCGATATTAAGACCGGTACGATATTAAGACCGGTGCGATATTAAGCCCGGTACTATATTAAGACCGGTGCGATATTAAGACCGGTGCGATATTAAGCCCGGTACTATATTAAGACCGGTGCGATATTAAGACCGGTACGATATCAAGACCGGTACGATATTAAGACCGGTACGATATTAAGACCGGTACGATATTAAGACCGGTACGATACTAAGACCGGTGCGATATTAAGCCCGGTACGATATCAAGACCGGTACGATATTAAGACCGGTGCGATATTAAGCCCGGTACTATATGAAGACCACCTGTTTACGGTCACACACTTCTCATATCATTGTATTTAGGTTTATATTAGTTATTAAGACCGACGCGTTTATAAGACGATCTTTTGTCGGTCTCCAGGGTAGTCTTCTTAGCCGAACTTCCCTGTATTTCGACAGCACGATGTCACAAGAAAAAATATTTTATTTGAGTGAAGGTCATTTTAGCCGTGAATCCAAACTGAGGAATAACTTACCTTATCTGTTGGTTTTAGATGAAGATTGTCTTGCAATGAGCGTGTTCCTCATTCTAAGATTAGTGTACATGAACATTTACTGTAGTTCGCCATCTGGGTGTACAACTGATGCATGCGGTGAATTAGTATTTTATTCCCAGAAACGATAGGAATTGAAATACCGTTTTCATCTATGCCCTTGTTAGATATAAACACTTATCTAGTTTGATTAAACGCGATAAACAGACAAAAGGGTACAGACGATCCTTCCTCAGATTTCAGAATGAGTGGAAATTACGCTGGCTTTCGGTAAGTCATGTTGATCTCGTTTGAACTTTTCTTAGTAAGGGCAAACGTTTTTAGACAATCACAAAACAACAACACTATTCGTCAAACCTAAACAACGTGACCTTTGGCAATATCTATAAAAACAACGTATTAATAGCCCAACAGATGAATGAGTGCTCAGGTTAAATGGTCGACAAATGGTGATTATGTGTAGATATGTAAATACTGAAGGCACACATAATAGTTGTGACTATAAAATGAGTGACAAATTAAATGTAATGAGATATTGTAAAACTAATGTATGCTACATGAATGTGGTAACGGTCAAACTATCTAACCTATCAAACCACGTGACAAAGAATTTGCTAAATAGCGTGTACATATTGGCCTGACACTAATTAATAACGTTTATGACCAGGTGCATTCAATAGTATGCGTTATTATATGTACACAATATTCATATTTACATGTAAAAATTATATCGTGTACAAACGCTGTGATATAACATATAACACGTACAGTCGGCCTCGTTTACAATCACCAACCCGTGTAATATACTTAGTACTGATTCAACAATGGCGTCAGGTCACTGTTCCAGTTCTATACTTAACTGATATTGAATACATGCGATATCTTCGATGAACTCATCTCATCACACAACTACATAAACCTTACAAGAAACTATGCGCATGACATTAATATTGTCAAGAGATGATCAGATTTATTGTAGTTAGGTGTACTCGTTCAGATTTGACAGTCATTATCGATATAGGCTGATTGGTTACACTCGACTGCCAAACTGATGTAACTGCATTCTTATATATTGTACAGCTAAAACAGTGTTGCGATCACAATTCTTTAAAGTATTGTTTGGTGAACACCCTTTCTGCCCACGTGTGTTTGTAACTTTATACAACATGACATTTATTTAGGCGGTTAATAAAATAGGCGAACTATTAAAAAAAGAAAAAAGTACAGTATAACTTTTTAAAGTAAAATCTAGACCGTCGAATATGGAATATCATTGTCCAGTTGACGTCGTCGCCATCAGCGAGTCACCACTTGTAAAAGCAACCTTATCCCGTCGTTGTCGTTATCAAAAAAGTCAAAACGTTTTACAACAACGCATATATATAACACGCATCTCAAAAGTAAACACATTTTATTACATGCCCAAAAGTAGTTTATATAAAGTAAAGTGTTCAGTGAAATACAACATCGACATTACACTGTGTTCTGAGTAGTAAAGATGACATTACATGTAAATTAATTACAAATGTACACTTGTATGGTTAAAACAATAGAAAGAACTACATATTGTTTTAGTAAAGGATCGAATTATACTTCAGTCGTTGTCCACAGTTGATATTGTTACTCGGAAAAATATTGGATTTATCCTCTATATACTTCTTAAAAAGGCACCTTTTATTTTTATTTTCAGTACGTATTCGAGGTTGCGGGCAAGCCAAGTTTAAGGGGTTCATGATTCAGCCCCGTTCAGCCTTGTATCCCGACAGACCAGCGTTCCTAGGGGCTTTTCTGAGAGTTAGAGGCACACGATACGAATGCGTGAGAACTGGGGTGAGTGTACAACGAATTTTTAGAATTACGAATAAGCTTTGACACAGCAAATATGCATGAAATCCTGTCATAACATCATTAGAACAAGAACATTGTAATTAGTTAAAACATGCTTATTTACTGACATACATTCAGACAGCCAGACACACACTTAGCGTGTATATCGTGTATAGCGTGTATAGCGTGTATAGCGTGTATATCGTGTATAGCGTGTATAGCGTGTATAGCGTGTATATCGTGTATAGCGTGTATAGTGTGTATAGCGTGTATATCGTGTATAGCGTGTATAGCGTGTATAGCGTGTATAGCGTATATAGCGAGTATAGCGTGTATAGCGTGTATAGCGTGTATAGCGTGTATAGCGTGTGTAATCAATCTAATCACGATCAAAATACAAACGTTATTTATTACAAGCTTATTTTCTACCTCAATCGCCTTGTAACGTCGGTTTTGATTGGACCGTCGCAAATGTTAATGACGTCAGGACATATATAACATATATCACGGCTTGTAAACAACATAAGACAAACTATTTTGTGTTATCGTTGCATAATGGTGTGTCCATTCTTTCCTATAGGCTGTCCTTACTCACAGTAACCCGGATGAGAAGCAGTCTTTGACCCTGACTTGGATAGCGCCACCTGGTCCCGCAGGTCACGTGATTTTCAGGTAACGTGGGGTACACCCCTTACGTGCATCGTTTGAACTATTATATCGTCGATTAATCACAGGTGTTTGTTGTAAAAGTGTCAGTAAACACAAACAGTGTACTTCTTGTCGTGCACATTACTACACCTTTTATTATAGACATGTACATTTTAATAAAAGAATATGAAAATGCCAAAAAGATATAATCAATGGTTGAGGTTTTCACGATTTGATTGAATTATTTTCTTTGTGATATGTTATTGTATTTAGACTAACATAGGTCAGCCAAATGTTTGATTGTTTATATGAAAATGCAAATATCTACTGTACAGAAAATATGGAGTTTCCGAGAAAAGAGTTAAGACACTGGATTAAACCTTATGTCGAAAACAAAGCTGCTTCCATTTTCTATCATAAATACCTGGCGCTCATATATGGCTTGGAAACTCAAAATCACAATGTACATAATTTAAAGTAATAAAGTATAAAAACAAAGATCTATCAACGTTGCTTGTTCGCTTTTGCAGAGTCACGTTCGTACAGTCCTACATGAATTATTGGGTGGGCATTAACTCTCCTGTGATCTACGATGGTGTATCCCGGGATCTGACCATGATGCAGGCTTTTAGTCTCCAATCAGCCACCGACCAGTCTTGTCTCCCGCACAGAAAAACCACCAAAAGACCAACTACCACTACAACCACGACGACAACAACGATAAGACCGACAACGACTGTTGGATATGTGCCGACAGAAATCGTAGATATGTTCGTTGATCTGACCACCAAAACACAAGAAACCACCACCACGAAACGTACGACAACCCAGCAGGCGACAACTACAACTACACGAAAGCCAACTACAACAGAAAGCAAACCAACAACAACCACAGCGTATTTATCTGAGCCTACAACTTATTTATATGACTATTACTGGGACACAACCCCTACACGTCAGGCTATAAATTTACCGAAAACAACCAAGCAAAAAATAACAACAACAACAACAACACGAACAACAATGCCACCAACGACAACGACAATTTTACCTGAAGAGACAACAACAGAACTGTACATGCCAACAACGACTACTGAAGAGCCGACAACAACAACTGAGATTTACACTACAACAACTAGGAAACCAACAACAACTACTTTGGCGGCGACGACGACGACAACAACGACAACAGAGGCACCGACGACAGCTGAAATCTTCCCAACCAGTGTGACGTATCTCTGGAGTACTACAACAAGCCTACCAGAACCAATGCTTGATATAAACATATATACAACCAATCAGACAGTTGCCCAAGAGGTTGTGTTAACTGATAAAAAGACTACTACAGTTGTAAATGTAGACAGAATGCCTTTGACAGAGTCAGTGACAAACTTATACCCACTCGAACCAACAACTGTGAACGTGGTGTCTGAAACAAAGGTACCTGAAATTACTACGAAGATAATTGAACAAACTACTGCCGCCAGGGTACCAACAACAAAACTACCAACTTACCCAAACACGAACGATCCATACTTCGAGCCAACAGCTTACATGGCCTTCCCTCCCGCTGACACCGTGGCTCAGTATAAACCGGAACAAAAAAGTGTGGAAATAAATACTAGTAAACCTTTAAACTCTGTACAGTCTTTGGCTACTCGAGCTCCAACGAGTCGATCCCCTATGGATACGGTTAATATGAAGGTTCCTGAGCCATATCCGAGTTACCCACCCACTGATGGAATCCCCTACCCGACGTATATGCCTACCCGATACCCAGATTATCCCTCCTACCCACCTACCGACCTGCCACGACAGTACCCGGTAGAAAGCAATAAGGTAGAGCCATACCCTACAAATCCACCAAACGATATTCCAAGTTCGTTTTCTAAAGAACAGACTGGTCTTTATTCACCTACCGGCATTCCACAGCAGTTCGACAGACAGCCTGTAATACCCCAACAACCAGTTAGCAATACAGCCGCCGATCTTTATCCAACACTGGATTCTGTAAACGCCAACTCGCTACCAAAATCACACATACAACAAGAAACAATTGTCGTCAAGGAATCTGAAACCTATTCCGCGTTTTTCCCGGCGAACAATGTGAACAAAGACATAGTCAAAACCAACGAACTCTACACTCCTACTGTTCCACCAACAGCTGAGGTCAGAATTCCCGCAACAGCTAACATCAGAATTCCATCAACCGCTGATTCCAGAATTCCGGCAACTTCTGACGGCAGAAATCCAACAACCGCCGATTCCGGCATTCCCGCAACAGCTGACGCCAGAATTCCAGTAACCGCTGATTCCAGGATTCCCACAACCGCTTACGTCAGAATTCCCACAACAGGTGATTTCAATATTCCCGCAACCGCTGATTTCAAAATTCCAACAACCACTAATTCCAGAATTCCCACAACTGCTGACGTCATGATACCACCAACCGCTGATTCCAGAATTCCCACAACCGTTAACGTCAGTAAACACCCCACCGCTGAAACCAGTGCCCCCGTCCGTATAGCGGATGCTTACCCTACCTACCCACCGAAAGGTATTACACGAATGTATCCGGTACAAAACACACAGGTAGACCCAAAAGCTTCAACCAGTGAAAGGCCAGTAACTCTTGACACAAACTTGTTTTCGGAGAAAAAGACATCGTCAGTAGTACAAGACTACGGGATCACAATTGACAACGTTCACCTTACATTCCCTCCGCAAACCCTGACCCCGATCATGGTGAAAGAAACTACTACAATTATACCGGTTAGAGACACTACAACGTTTACATTCACCGAAAGCAGCACCGCCTTACCAACTACCCGAAAAACCACCCTACCTCCAATCACCCGGGCACCAGAATTACGTCTTATTCCCGATGTGGACTGTGGGGTCACTCAAGGTTGCTTTGATGATTGCAAACACGGTATCTGTACCTTTATTGTGTCGTGGAAACCGGACAAAGAGAGTACTCAGTTTGAAATAAGGACTAAGCCGCTCGTATCTGGGGCGTATTGGGCCGCGGTTGGATTTAGTGACGATAAAATGATGGTAGGAATTCCTTTATTGTTACGTTTTGTTTATTGTTCTCGTCGTTAGCATCATCATATGTTTGAACAGTATTCATACACACATATAACTACCATCAATCTTGTCAAACAGTTCTGTGTTCTATATGATGGACTGGTCTCCGTGAAAGTCTGGGTGGGGTATTTTGATACCTAAAGCGTAAAGGACTGAGTATTGAGAGTATAAATATGTAGTGCTCTCGAGGGAAGTTAAGAACAAAGGATCTCGAGGGCTCTTAATGTAATTGTCAACACAATGAAGTAGGGTTTCATTAAGTTCGAGTTCTTTATTCTCATTTGGTCTTATTATAACGTGGTATTTATGTTCTCTATAGGGTTTCGACAGCGTGACAGAATGTATCACAGACGGCCAGACAGTTGATGTGTTCCAATCTTACAATCTCGACTACTACAGGAATCTCAGACTTCTCACAGTATGTATGAGCAATTTACACGGACATATCTTACAGTTGTATACACGAAACCGACATTCCAAATATTCTGTAAAATGCCGTGATGCACTGTGAAACATTACATACATTTTACCTCGGTGTTTACTTTAACATTTTGACGATTTAAGTTATGTTTTTCTTACCAATTCTTATTTCACAAGCTTGAATTATTAAGTAAAGACCAAAGAAGGGACAGGGCGCCAACACAGTATATGATTTGTAATTAAACAGGAAACGTTGCTTGTTTGGACAAGTGACTGATGACTGTTACTTATACGACCTTGTAACAAGAGGAAAATATTCGTATACAACTTAAATGATGTTCTTTTTTTACCATACATACTATTCAGGATAAGAATGTGTGGTCAATAAGTTACACATTAAGATCAAAGTCAGAACTTGGTCATGGAATGTGGTGACTTTACTGGTAAAACAGCTGTGGTACTTAAAAAATAGTTTGTTCTAAAGAAACCAACAGTTTGTATCTATTTATCCATCTTTTTATGCTGAAAGTAGTTAAAGGCGTTTTCGGCAGTTTTCTTTGCGCATCCTATTGCGCAGGTATTCCGTTGCCTCAAATCAAGGGTTTGCGGTTTCGAATCCCACCGGACATAACAATTTTTTAATTTCCCTAATTTTAAAATCACAATTGAATAGTTGTTATCACATGAAATAAACATAGATTTTTGACCACTGTTTGTTAAAAAATAGCAAATTCAATTGATTTCGGTGATTTAAGGCAAATCAAATCATTTTGTATTTCGGGCTTTCTACATGAACTCATATTGAATATAGAATAAAAAGTAGTGCGGTGACATATACTTTTTTTTGCTTTTTAAATTAAGATTATTTATACCTTTCTTCATAAGAAATAAATCAACTTTCTATCGAACAGTTTTTGTCAAAATTTGTAAGATGTACACCTTTGATCAAAACTTTTGGCTCGAAATCACGAACACCTAGACATCAAAACAGTAGGTTTTTTTCTTCAAATTCCCACACAAGAGTTCACATTGTGTTGGAAGCTATGACTAATCAAAAATCAAAGTGTAACCAACCTTTTCTTAATCGATTGAATTGTTTTGATTAATTGATCAGTTTAGATGGGTTGCGTGCACTTTGGCAGCGCAGTTTGTACCATACCTTTCAGTTGTTTACTTTTTACTCCATCAAAGGTATTTTCAAAGTTGACTCATTCGTGTGTTGTACTTACAACTATACTATTTGTCATTATTTCAGCCCAAGTTAGGTATCACCCAGGAGTCTGGCTCAGTAACCAATGGTATATTCCACTGCTCCTTCTCCAGAAAGAACTTTATTGAAGGAGAGAAAGACGTGTTTGATTTAAACAAGGACTGGTTTATGATGTTCGCAGAGGGACCCGCTGTAAATGGTAGGTATACACAGAGGGTCACGTTTATCTAACTCGGTGCCTTCTTTAGACTTTAATGGTTGTCCTAAAAGTGTGGTACCCAGTATGGCGCACATCATAATGGTCGTTTACCTTTCGGAACCAATACACCGGAACTAACAATGTTTTCATTTAATGCACTGCAGGAAATAAGAACATAACTATCATAACCAAATGTCCATGACTTCTGTGCAATATTAACTACCACTGTAGGTCTACAAATAAATAATACTCTTACAACTGAAAGATAGCTAAACATATATTCCAACACTGTGTATAAAACAATCCGAATAACGTAACACTTCCCGTTCGTGTGATCTTGATTTTCTAGTGTTTTACTTTTCTAGGCATTAAGATCCCCCACAGATATGATCGTATCCCTCCTCTGACGAAAGAAAGAATGGATCTGCAGCGTTATCCCCCCATCCACGATACGTACGACTATCTCAGTCAAGCCAGGAAAGATAATATCCGAGTCATAGAAGTACCAGAGGCGCCAGGTCACATGCAACATGTAAGTGTGTATGACGTATTTTTCAGCGATGACAGATTATTTCAGATAGACCATAATTCACAAAGGCAATATTGTACATACTTATGATAATGATAGAATACCTTACGTCATTGGTACAAGAAAGAAACCTGTTTGACATTGTTTAGTCTATTTGTCTAAATATAATTCATAGGTACCTCTTTTTACTAAAACAAAGTTATCGCCCTTTAAAATTTTGTATTTTTATTACACATATATGCAACATTTGAATACAATGTTTTTTTTCTTCTGTTCTTTTTATTCATAACCTGGTATTCACTTAATGGTAAGAATACCTTTATGAGTACAGTATATTTGGAATGTGTCCATAATGCAAATTACTTGATTGTGGGCATGGTGTAGCGTGTTCGTTATTGTTTAGTGTCAAAATTGAACCTGAACTTAGATTATTACCAAGCGTACATTTGCCTTCAAACTACATTGAAATTACTATGAAATAACTTTTCTGCAGGAACGTATCACACTGGACGATGAATGCGGATCCTCGAAATCATGTTTCCAAGATTGTAACGCCGGCGGGTGTAAGTTCATAGTATCCTGGATCAACGACAAAGATCACGTGACCTTTAACATCCGCGCTAGTCTGCAGAATTTGGATAGCCAATGGATTGCGATAGCTTTCTCGGAGGACGATAAAATGGTAGGGACAGCGAAAACACTGCTCCTTTTCAATATTTCTACATCACAGTTATAAGTATTTGTCTATAGATCATTGGATCTTTTAAACTGAAAAAAGGAACCCGAAACGAGTTAAAAAACACCAATGTAAATATACACTAGTTTAACAAAACAACAACACAATTGTCATTCATTATACGGTACGTGATATGTGGCCGGCTTTTAAACGATTCCTTTATAAACTGAAGCAGTGTGTTAACATGTCTCATCGACTTACAATTAAACTTATCTTATATTATCTCATTTGTAAATCAGGGAGACGACAGTGTAGTGCAGTGCGTGGCAGACCAGACTGGACACATATCTATCAGTCATTCTTATAACGATGGAAAGAACAACATTAGAGTGAGCAGGGTAAGTGTTAAGCCACAAAGAAAGGCATAGTGAGTTTATCTGTCCAAGTTTGAAATTGGCGATCGAAAAAATAAAATTCTAAAATTCCGTATTGTAACCGATCAGTTTTTAATACCGTAACATCAAAACCAAATCGACAGGTATTTGGAACACTGATGCTAACATTAACATAGATCATTTCCAGCCGACAATAAATGATGTATCTTTGTTTAATTTACAGGAGGGTCTTGGACTAACCAACAAATCGGCATCACTGACCAATGGAGTGTTTGAATGTACTTTTGTCCGAGACCGTTATGTGCTCGAGGATGACCGAATCTTTGACCTTGACAAGGAATGGAACATACTTTTTGCCCACGGAAAGTCCAAGAAAGGTATTAACTAGGAAACAGGCTAGCCTAGCGTTATTACATACATTATGGATTGATCGTGATAGAAGTGTCCAAATGAGAGTCACTGCGTTTAGGTTGATACATGTTTCTATGCATTTTATATGTTTGACCCTCAAACCAATGTGGTCATACGGGTTCTTTCAAGTGATAGCTGCTATGGACGGTAATAACGAAACCAACTAATCAAAGGAACGATATTCACCCAAAAGATAATCATTTAACCACCTCAAATATAAACAGTTCGATTAAGATGCGTTGATCAAAGGACGAACGTATATGCGATGTATGATTGTTTTACAACTTCCGGTATATGCAGTGCAGTTGGTATCTACATAATCAGTGGTTTACCTTATTAACGTGTAGGGGATATCAGCTAGCGCAGTATTACAATTGCTGTTTTATTAAATTTCAGGAATAATGTTGCCACACACACTCGCTGAGAAGCCACATGTTTCAGACAATGCTGTAGACTTTAGTAGAAGTGTGCCTAGTATGATCACAGCTACGCCGTTCTTCATCAAAATACACGGTAACTATAGAAACTGTCTAATCAGGTTTTACACTATTTTAATTATATTGCTATAAGGCTCGATGCATTAATTGTCGGGTGTGAATTTAACCCAAATAATCGCATCGTTGAGAAAGAACGAATTTTCTCATTGCTCAGAGCAAGTTAAAATCATAATGAGACAGTCATATTTGTGAAAATTCTAGACCTGGAACTAATCAACTATTTGAGCGACACTATATTACCTGTGTGACTTTTTACTCCTATGTATACATGAAGGTACGGCTATCTACGTCAATTATGAAAGTGGTCCATAGTATTGCTTCTCTCAAATAATCGTGCAACACAACATATGACAACTCATTTGTATTTTGCTTTCACTTCCAGCATCTCTTATGATATTTGCTTGGATCCTGTGTGCATCTGTGGCCAGTGTTATTGGGCGTTACTTCCAGCCTTACTGGTGGGGAGAGAAGATGTTTGGTAGCAAGACCTGGGTCAAAGTTCATTGGTTGTTCGTCCTGCTCACCTGTGCTACCGTCATCTCAGGATTTGCTGTCATCTTTGTCGGGGTGGATGGAATCAGCCAACTGTATGAGGTATGAGCAGACAACGAAACCAGAATATCACAGATTATTGCACTCTTTGTAACGGTGGTGTTGATGGGTAGATTGGTACCATCGTATGCACCAATCGCTTTGTACAAACTGGCTTTTATGATTGGTACCTTATCTGAAAGATAAGGAGATATTATATCGTATAGAACAACACTCGCATTGAATTAACATTTCTGATTGGTTGTTAAGAACACCACGATGTGCATATCGTTTGTTTGTAAAGTCGTCTTTAAAGTTTAATCGTTTATGCTAAGTATTCTCTACAATGTTTCACTGTTTCCTATTATATTTCCAGCATCCTGTATCAACGTTTAACGGCACCCATCCTATCATGGGCTTGGTCGTCTCGTTGCTGGCTCTACTCAATGTAAGTATAACACACGCTCATCAACCTGTCGTCTTCTATGAATCAGGGTTAATCGTAATGATGTCAAACACTATTTTAGCTGAAAATAAGCTAACCTATTGAATAAGGTACATGTGGCGGCTATTGGTGTGTGTACTTTGGTCAAATATTTAAGTTGTGACGTTTTTACTCTGTATGTTGCTTACACTCTGCTGTCGTGATCATACCAAACAGCAAACAGGAAACATATCTATTTTAAGTGAGACTCCCAAGATAATACGTAGTAAACATGTACTAAAATGTACTAAATCCACACGTGATACATATGAAGTAATTGTCCGTAAGCTAACACTAAGTATGTGTAGGTAAGATGTAATATTTAGTAAAATTGATTCGACCTGAAACCTAGTGTTATAGCCATCAAGTTAAGTGTACTTATATGTAATATGGACAAATGTTACTTATTCTGGTATGTAAACGCACATGTAAAGGATATCAATCGTAAGGTATGTCGTTTGTACAGGTATTCATGAATTGATTAGAACATGTCAATATATGACACCAGTAGTCATATACTGCTACAATAAAATAGCTAATGTGGTCAAACATATGAATCATATCAATACCTGATATACAACAAAGCTAACTTCACTTGTACATAGCAACACCGGATATACAACAAAGCTAACTTCACTTGTACA
>ENA-OREC01001174-OREC01001174.1-marine-metagenome-genome-assembly--contig:-NODE-1174-length-12723-cov-15.464969_pt1 | contig 12723 bp, 3 predicted proteins | sample MGYA00248626_ERZ508543 | MGnify/ENA primary metagenome ERZ508543 (study PRJEB26211, sample SAMN05518279) | marine metagenome | isolation source: Puget Sound, Washington, USA | host: Bankia setacea... | reverse complement strand
TGACATGGTACTAACTGCCACACTGACTCTCTAGCATGTTACATGGTATGAGCTGCCACACTGACTCTCTAACACTTTACATGGTACTAGCTGCCACACTGACTCTCTAACACTTGACATGGTACTAGCTGCCACACTGACTCTCTAGCACTTGACATGGTACTAGCTGTCACACTGACGCTCTAGCACTTGACATAGTAATAGCTGTCACACTGACTCTCTAGCACTTGACATGGTAATAGCTGTCACACTGACTCTCTAGCACTTGACATGGTAATAGCTGTCACACTGACTCTCTAGCACTTGACATGGTACTAGCTGTCACACTGACGCTCTAGCACTTGACATGGTAATAGCTCTCACACTGACTCTCTAGCACTTGACATGGTACTAGCTGTCACATAAACTGCACATCAATGCGCAATCATCTGGCTGAAAGTTTTGACATTCCCTCTCCCTCCATTTGCCATGCTAAAAGCATGTGGCCTATGACAACTTAACAAGAAAAGTTCAAACAATCGCTTCTAAACACTAAACATTTTGAATATGCTAACACATTTGTGTCACAAACTTGAACGATTTAATCTCCAGAAAGCATTTAAAGAATATCATGTGATTTTTGATCATGTGTATCCATCTGTGTGTCAGTCTGTCAACATTTAATCATTTGCATCAACATAATAAACTTTAAGTGTGATCCATTCTTCAAATGTATAGATTGATAATACTACACTGTATACACATGAGGTTGTATTTAGTAAACTTGATCGTGTGGTAACCTTTACCTTGGATCTTGGGTGTTTGAACATCCGGCCATACTGCTGATAATTGTTTCTTGTTGTATTGTACTATAAGAATTGTTTGTGTGAAGATTTGCATACAACAATTTATTTCTAAAGCTGTCTTAACTATAGAGACTCAACTAAACCATTTACTCAAACAGTATTATTGTGTATTAAATCCTTCATTCAGGCATTAGCTTTTTTTAAACAACAAAAATACTATAAATGATTCAATCGGTGAAGTGGTCAAATATGAAGCTTTTGGCAGTATAATTTCATTGACAAGTTGAATCCGCAGCCTGCATCCTCTATCAATATTTTAAAACCATTTTAAAAGCTTTGTTACAGTTTGACTTATAGATACATGTTTGCAACTTTCTTAAAGCTTAAAGGACATACATATACTCAAAGCTAAAGAGATCAATGAAAATACATGTACATATTATTGTTGTATAATTGCAGAAAAGTTAGCTAAAACCATTGCAGAAGAATACTTATGAAAATAGATTATGTGTTGAAAATCAATGAAATAATGTTTATCATGATCATTTACTTATAAACTGGAGTGATGTTTACCTGTAATTCCATCTATAGATGTATATATAGTCGGTGTATTATTTGTTACTGTAGACTTGTTGTAATGTATAAAATGTGCCAGTGTTGCTGTAAGTTGTTGTTGTCTTTATTTGTGTTTGTTTTGATATACCAATGCCAGAAGAGCTTATCTCTATTTTGGAATGGTGTTTTACTCCACTGATAGATTACAGTTGTTGATTAAGCTTGCTGAAGTTTTGATATTGGTTGTTGTAACGTATTTGTGCACGCATATTATTTTAACATTCAGGGCAATTTCTTGGTTATTTTTACATTTATATGTTAAAACAAAAAGGGTTCAGTACAATTGTGTAGTATGAATTGAAACATTGTGTTGTAAGGCTTTAATAATAACATTTATCTCAACATTCAATAATAGCAAAATTCAGTTGCTCTTGGTTTTAAAGTGTTTGTTTTTTATCGAATTCAATTCATGTTTTATACGTACTTGTACTACATTAATTTTTTAGCCCACTAAATGTTATGAGATTGACTAGCACATTTAAATGTTTGCAAGCTGTTGTTCTTTTTGTTTGACAGTCTCTGCAACTATTCATTTACAAATAATTTTAGAGCACACACATCAACCATTCTTAACACCATGACCAGCCGGAACACCATGACCAGCCGGAACACCATGACCAGCCGGATTGGTTAAAGGATGAGAGGACATTTTAAATATGTTGTGTACTTTTTTTTGTTTTTAGATGATGACCCTATGATAAGCAGGAAAAGTAGTGATTTATAAAATATATGTTGTTATATGCAAGCTTTACATAAGTACACAGTGTATTGTACTTGTTCATAGTTTTGAGATTAGTCAAGTGCTTTGACATAATTCTGTTTCTGTGAAGCATATTCTTATTTATGCTGCATGTAACTTTTGTATTTGATAATCTTGTATGGTAATAGCACCCATGTATGAGAACGTTCATCCAGCCAGGGGAAGATATGTATCTGGTTTACTTACACTTTATCCCTTTATAGTCATTTAAAAAAAGGGTGTATTTGAAACTCAAGTGCTACAACATTGTATTTCTCTTTGTGCCTATTTCTAATAAACCGTTATCAACTAATCAGCTAATATTTGTTATGCTTTTTATTAGCATATAACCACAATTGATACATATAAATATACCTATGACTATATCTGCATAATGTTGTAGAAACTTCTAAGTGGGTTAGAGAGAGTGAGAGACTGATGGAGCAAAGAACTAGTGTTGCACATAGACAAGGCAAGCCGGTGATATTGCATTCAAATTTAATCAATCATTCACAGAGAAGCATAGGAGTGACAAGTTTGTTTTATCTTACAGACAAATATTGAAGAAAAATATGGAAAACCCTAATCATTGTCATCATCATCATCATCATCACTGTTGTCTTTATTGTCATCAATTTAAACTTGACCAGAAGAGTCCAGAGCATACAAACTGAAATAAAGTTGAGGTATGTCTGTATATAGTATGAATTGATGGTGTCCTTGCTGAGCTATGTCTATACATATCTGTATGCTTCTTACTCTCTCTGAAACTGTCACTGACTGTGTATGAGTGTCTACTGTGCTGTAATACTGATTCTTTCAATAAACAAAACACAAACACCAAGCATATTGATCTAAATTTATTAATATCTTACTAGAAGTGTCAGTGAATACAATAAAAACATAACTATCAGTTTAACAGAAGATGATAATACAACAAAAATACAAGCATTTACACTGCTCAACAAAACATATTGAACAATGTTGACACCTATAGAAGAGTGCAATCTGTTTAGATGTTTGTCAGAAAAAGCTTATAAAATGTAAATTCAGAAAAAAACTGCACTAGAAAATGTTTTCATATAAATTCCAGATTGATGTTGGCTAAAACCAGAAGAAAACATATTTATTTGGAAGTCAAAAATAAATGTTGGATGGACAAGGTTATTCTTATTCTAAGGGTTTTAACAGTTCCTCCCTGTCAAAACTATTTAGAATGCATTCAAGTGACACACAAGCTACTTCATACAAGTAAATCATTTAACTTACCTAGTAGGAATTTACAAATTGTATAGTCGTAACAAAATATGGAATGTAACAAGCTCTTGTAAACAAATTGTAAAACAATAGCACACAAAGGTTCATTGTGCATTATAAGTATGTAGTATCACAGATTAAATGAAGAATTATGCTGGGTACAATACTGATACAGATCACTGTAGGATCAATAAGACTGCCGTTTACCGTCCTGTTTTACTTGGGACTGATGGTCTGCAGTTTAGACAAAAATGCAGTCCGTGAACTCAGACCTTGGTTGGATCAAAGGAAGTGAATCACATCTCTAGTTAAACCCACACCTTACATAAATAGTACAAAAGCAAATTAATTTAAGACTTAAACAGAATTTAAAAAAATAATAGTTATAACAAGTGTAAATGTAAACAAAAAGGTTTGATTAATCTTTTTGCCTTTGTTTGAATCAGAATTAAAAGCTGATGTAATAAATCCTTATGTTAAGTTGAATAACTCATAATACAAAGTCATGCAGATTACTTGTTGCATAAATACTGGTCAGTAAGTATCACAGACTGTTTGCCAAGAGAGCTCTGATCAGAGTACTCAATAAAGTCATGGGAGATAATCCTCTCTAATAACCTAGTTGACCAATGTCTAACAAGATCTGTGCAGACTATACATACATAGACATCTTGAATAGACATGCCTCCAAATAGTTACTATATGTTCGTTATGGTGATTTATAATATAAGTTTCTAAAGGACAACTAGTACATTGTGAATACAATTAACTACAACTATGCTAGTTTTGAGAAAGTTATTACATGTAACCTTTAAGCTGTACAATGAAGAACTTTTAGTATCACAGGTAAAAAATTGGTTACAAATTTGATATTCCAGTCTTAAAGAAACACTTATCTAGACATAGTGTACAGGCATGTTATATTACTGGCAATTCAATTCATAAGAAATGCATCTCTGGAGAACTAGTATTTTCAAAACGGTGAAAGTGGTTTAAAAATTATCAAAGATCACATGCCTTAGCTGCACAGAGACTGATTGGTACACAGGTTTGAGTTAAAGTAAAATGCAATTATATAGCTGGTAATTATAATCATATAGTGAGCAGTAGACTAAAGCAGTGTAAAAGTGGTGGTACATACAAAGTTTATCCTAAATATATCTACAATGTAAATAATGACATGGATATATTTTGACAAAGGATGACTCAAACTACGTTTCTTAATACTTTGTGTTTCTTTTTACATAATTATACAATGACATATTTCAAGACAGAGATTTGGTAATTAAAAAGCATGTGTTTCCAGACAAATGAAAAGTTAAAGATTACTTTGTAAAAGAATAACATGATTATTTACAATGATGTTAGGTAACATAATACAAAAAACAGATCTATCTTCCAGCTAAGAAGTATAGCATGTGCAAGTGAGTTTCTCTCTTTTCACACCAAAAGTGGTGTAATAAATCAAATAAATAAGGAGAAAAAAAATCATTTGTATTTGATATATCTGATTGTCTTACATGTAAACTACATCCTTCTGCAGTATATATGAACAAGATATATCTGATTGTCTTACATGTAAACTACATCCTTCTGCAGTATATATGAACAACTTCAGACACTATCTGTAAACGTTTTCTGTGTATAAATAGAATAGATCTGACCAATATGTCAACCTTTCAGGCTCATATATGGTAAGGAGTTTTATTCTCTACAATACTTGCCAAAAACAGCCTTTGACATATTTTGAAAAATAGTTATCATCAGCAGCAATGCATGCTCTCTGAAGTTGCTTTTTTGCTTAATACATTCTTTTTGGAGCAAAACTAACACAGACAAATGGTTTAATTTTAATACAATACATTATCAAAGTGGGACACAATCAACAAGAGTCTTTTAGGTACATGTACTAATGTTTGGCTTCAGGGTTACTGAACAGAGATGTGTGTAACTGTTTGTCATTAATTTTAGTTTGTTCCCATTCCAACAAAGCTAACAATGTTATTCTTTCCGCACAAATACACATTAACCTTTGCCAGCAATAAAATAGACATACCTATAAGTATGTGTATAATAGAATGATTTAAAATCGTAACCTGTAATCCAGATTTTAACCAATAAATCTATAAGAGGACCTACCTGGATATTACCTTCCAACAGATCAATATTTCAACCTTTTAGACTATATACTAGTACTGTACATAAAGTTTAACATGGCACTCAGTAATCACCATCTATCATCAGTTCACTGTCACAATACTAATGATTATGTAAACTGACATTAGCTTGAATACATTCATCTAGCAGAAATCAGACAATCAAGATATCTCCATTTTGTGAAATACTTTTAAAGACAACAGGTTTTTGCCAGTACTTCGTGTTTGGTGCAATGTTAACCTATACATTAAAGCTATTGTTGTAAGTCAGGACTAAGCATGGTATGATGCAGTATTCATGGGTGTCATGTCAAATCTTAAGCACGCTACAAACTTGAACAAAGTTCCTTAAATTATAAAAGTGACACATCCTATGGTTGACATAGGGTCAGAAATATTTTCATGACAATAAGAGGTTGAGAACTTGAGCAGATGTACATTCTTTACATACATGTACACATTCAATTAGGACCAAATCAGTATACAATACATCTAACATTTCTGCTTGATAAAAACATTAAGGTATATGAATGAAAATACTGTTTGCCTTATTTTCTGCTACATTTTAAAGAATCTACAATCAACAATATTGCAAACTCAGTGGAATAAATTCTATGTGATAAAGAATCAGAATCTGTGAAAAGCTTATCATCTTTGAGGACTTGTGACAAAAATGCCAATGTGACAATATCATTTACGTGTAAACATCTAGTCGTTAGTAAATGTTTTCAACCGTTATGCATCTGCTTAAAAGCATCTCTTGTTATGGTACTAACTTCCTATGGCTTCACTTTGCCAGCTACAATAATGAGTGTTAGAATAACCTACTGTTGCAAACTATCATTCAGCCATTGGTTGCGATTGTTGTGCTGGTGGTGCAGTAATTACTTGTTGAGTTACAGGTGCCATTTGCTGAGTAGGAGGAGCCTGAGTTTGCATAGGAGGCTCTGCTGTTGGAGCTGGCCACGCCTCCTGCATAGCATGGGTTGGAGAGTGGGTTTTGGGAGCAGAAGGTGGGTGGGGAACAAACTCTGTGGTTTGAGTAGCTAGTGGAATGAGAGGCCGAACTGTATCTTGTTGATTAGGTTTAGGCTTAGCAGAAGACCAAGTTAAACAAGATGCAACAGATTCCCTGCCCCTATATACAGCTGCTGACATTGCTCTTTCTTTTCTATTTAACAAGCTCAGTTTTAACGCCTCATTATTCATAGCATTGATAACTGTGCGATTTGGTGCCCCAGATCCATGCGAATATCTGTATGATGTTGTTGGCACTCCATCAAATGACGTTTTGGGTCTTTGGGTAAAAAGTTGTGGTTTGACTTGATTTGGCATAAAGTCTTGTTTGTATGTAGATGACAAGGGTCTTGAACGTTCCACAAATTCTTTCTCTGGCATCCATGTTATAAAGTCATTTTTAAACTGGTATGTGCCATTAGGTACCCGTCTTCTGCCTAACCCCTGAAAAAGAAGAAGTTTTATATTGTCAACACTTCAGAACATTAAACTGACTACATTCGTATTTGGACAGTTGCAAAACCGACCGTGTTTACATAGAGTAACATTCATTCAGTAAAACATGGAAAGGAGGCTTATTCTACAATAGTGTCTTCCCAAATCAGGGCTATATAAATATGTTTATCAGTAGTGACAGAGAGTCTTTGACAGCCTTGACAATATTGGGTAAAACATATTGGAGAGTTGTATAGTGTTCTGAATAACTAGGCATCTCTCGTTCTACAGTCAATGGACAGTTGTATAGTGTTCTTATCAGTATTCTATGCAAACTATTGACAATAAACTGAGTCAAAAGGATTACAACTATGTTAGACAATGAGACAATAAGAGTGAATTGTTACTGCCTTTGTCAAGACCCTGCCCCATGATAAAACTATTCAACACTGGTTTAATGCTTACCTGTTGGAAAATCAGTGCATCATTGAGAAATGCTTGTCTGTTGTCATGGTGGGAAAACACATGCCCCCTGGTTGGCTCCTGCAACAAGTATACCAAAATTATATTTTAGGAATGGTTTTATATCTATTAGTGTGTAGAAATTATAGACATATAGAATTTGAGATTGCCTGTTCGTAAAAGACATCTTGGTTTCATAGTAATAATATAGTAATAATTTGTTGAAGACCTTCAGTTTAATCAGTCTTCTAAGGTAGGTTTACTTATAATTGATACCTGCAATCATAGAACAAATGATAGAATTAATCAATGGCAGATCTTTTTTCAATATTCATTTATTAGTGATTAGAAGACCTCTTGAACTGTAGAAAGAAGTCTCAGATTAAGTATGATGTACAAATGTGTTCAACTGTGAAAACTCTGCTATTTAGTTCAGTACCTATAGTATGTTTAATGTTGTTTGCTATTTACCAGTACACTAATATAGGGTTTATCAACAGTGATAATATTATGTGTGAAGGGTCAGTTTACCAGACCTTGTTCCTTGATAACTTAACTTCTTTAAAACCAGAACCTTTTCAAAATCTCCACTTGTTCTGCTTATCATTGGGTATATGGTTAAAACAAGACAAATATTTTACAGATTACAAAGTTTCCATTCGCTCTACATCCAAAACCACTCATCAGTGTGATAGGTCACTAGGGAAATATGTGTGCGCTGCTATTAGATTTTACTGGATCTGGCAAATGTTTATACATAAATTAGAAGTTTAAGGTGATAAGTATTTATATATTGTTGATCATTAAACCTAAAGCCTTGAAATCCATGGAAGGACATCATCAATATAACAGCTGAAGCTGCTAATGAAATATGGCCCCAACAAGATGAATACATTTGACAAACATGTTTTACGGCCCCAAAGAGCTTTTAAACATAAAACAGAGCAGTTTTACTAATAAGACAAAATTTGGAACCACCAAAAATGGTCTGAATAGCAAGGCACAAGTAAAAATGTACATTAAAACTAACGATTTGGGACCCTAAAAATAAATAGCAAAATGGTCTAAATAATCAAGTGGTTTCAAATGTTCAACTGCTTAGTGATTGAAACAAACAGTCAGCGCACACAGCAGGGAGGTGGTTGCTAAATCGATGTCTAAATTCCATAATACTTTGAAAAGCAACCTTTTATTTTTCAGACATATTTTGCTCAATGGTAGGTCGAAATCTTTGTCCTGGTTTTAAGTGGGAAAATTATTGAATTATCTACTCCAACACATGCTGAGGTATGTGTGTTTAAACTGCCAATGCTGAAGACATTTGAATAGTCTATAAAAGATCATTGAAGTGAAAGCATACCTAATGAACCAATTTGTGCCCATGGTGATATTGGATTTTTTTACAGTTTAAAGACAATTTAACATATAAACCAATGCTCTGCTCCAAGTAACAGACCCCTGTTCCAAGCATTCACAATACAAACACATCTTGATTGTTTTGAACTGTTTTAAATCAGAAACTTCAAATATATTCTTTCTGATTCTAAGACCATTCTTCCAGTTTTCATTTTGCATAACATTGAATATTTGTACAGATTTAACGGCTAAATGCTCCTCACACAGCAGCAGGAATTTCAAACACATTTTCTTCTTGTTAAATGAAAAGTAGGGATATTTAACAAACATCACACACAAATCATATCTTAAAAAAGGCTATTGAACTGTCAAAATTACAAATTATATTGTATTAAATATGGTAGACCAATTTACAGCAATTACTTGTGGTTCTCTGCAACATGTTTTATCAAAGATTTGTAGTTGATGTCCTTGGTCATGTTAAATGCTTATACGCAGTTAAGTGTTAGCATTTTAAAACATATTCAGTTAAAAGTCAATAAAGTTTCATATGAAAATACCATCATAAATCAAGAAAAGGAGAAAGTGTTTTGGTAAAACAAACACATGGCTGGGTAACATGATAGATAGATAATGTACAGTGTAAAGTGAATAGGATTTATTTTATAATGCCAGATCAAGCGACGGAAGAGCCCTCTTAAGACTTAAGCTATGTGGAAAAATCAGCCAAGAGACATGAAGGCTTTATCCACATTGATTCTATTGATTTACAATTATCAGGACAAAAAAAGTTTTTCCAATATACATATATGCTGTCACCCATTAAATCTAGCACATGTCTTTGAAGGAGAAAGTAAAATGCAGATTTACATAATGATTTAAACAACCAATTTTTAAAATAAATTATGTCTTCTTTTAGGCAAATCATTAAACTGAATCATTGTATATAGAGTTCAGTCTAGATAACTTGGTGATTAATATTTTGAGTTATTTTCGTGTAACATTTTACTAGAGATGAAATTCAAAGAGATTTGCTGAGGAATTTGCTTTTCACTATCTGAATATTGTAACTTATACGAATATTGTTACTGTATGCATATTTACTACTTGACTGCATTGATATTGGTGTGTCAATATAAGCTTTCTTGACTGGTGATTAAATGTGTCTTTTACTTTATGTACTTAGTAAACTACTTACTTACATAATCCCCTGTGGAATCAATTGGTAATTTTAAAAGAAACTGTTTATACAACGTTTGTACATACAATCTAATATAACTTTCTGTTACAACATATAGGAAAACAGGATTATAAAGGCTAACTGTTTCATAAACAAATTATAGCCAAGTATGGGCACTAGGAATCAACTCTTTATATTTGTCTAGCCATTTTCACTCCTGTGAAACATTTGTCGATAACAGTTGAGATATTCAATACCACCTAAAAGGTTTATATTCTTGCAATAAGAAAGTATTGAGGTGATTTGAAAGCCAGATATCCTATTTACATTTCACCAAGTGTAAATAATAGTATGGTTGATCAATGATATAGACATTCTGGCAGTGGGTAAAGTTGTAACTCAGTTTAAATCCAGACATGCCTTTATAGATTTTACATCAATGGAAAGCTCCATGGTGAACTGTAGGACAAATAAAAACTCAATTCCTCAGTTTTTTTAGCAAATTGCTGACACTGAATAAGTTTCAGATGCAACACATTTGATAGTTAAGTGAGTATAAGACATGTTAGTGAAGCAATGAGCTGCATTTGATTGTGTAATGATTTAAGAATGGCAATATTAATGATTGCATGGTCAAACAGAAGTGGAAGCCTTAAAAGATTAATGTACAAAGCTGACACAACTGGTGTGTTCAGCAGTAGGCAGATGCATTTAAAGAATGAAAATAAAAACTACTATACCTTAGCACGAACCACAAACTTCTTTGGAGGAATTGGTCGAGCTAGTTGTCGGTATTCACAGACAAAATCTGCTCTAGATTTGCTTCGGAAATGGCCATAATAGCCTGTTGGAAACTGAAAAGATAAATTATAATGTTATGTACATTTTACAATAGAATGTATTTTTTGTGATTTAAGGGTGAACAGTTCAAATACTGTAGTATATATATATAATATATATATATATATACAAAGTTCTAACAAGGGCTAAGAGATTGGAAACATACAAATCATCCCAGTGTGTAATTCATCGATACATGTACTACACAATGTCATGTACAATGTATTACACTTAAAAAAGAATACAACACCTAGTCTCAGTTAAAAGGTTCAGTAATAATTTGCCTGTGTAAGTCAACAACTAGAATAATTATACTGTCTCTAGCTACTACCACAAACCAACATAATTAATAGGCTTAAAATCACAAAATCCAACATCATGTTAAAACATTTGAATAATTTCAGTAGCATTTAGTTTCTTTATATACATGTATATAAAAGATTTTTGTTTCACTATCAATGTTAATGTCTGTAGAAAATGAATGTAAAAGATAACATGGTTTGTTAGTATTGTTTTAGTGCATACATTGTCATGTAACAGTGTTGATGTACTTGAACAAGGTCAATGATAACTCCAACAAGAATGATCTATTGGTTATACTGTAGTTAAACTGTTAGTCTGATCTACACAAACACTAAACAGCTTTATAATGCCTAATTCTCTGTGAGACATCAAACTGAATTATTTAAGAGTTTTAAGACAATAACAATGAAGAATGTTTTAATCAAAAGTAACAGTTTTCTTTTATTCTAGAATGTTCATTGTCTACTGGTCTAATAATCTAAATAATTAAGCTGTGTTTACTATCAACAATGTTGGAGTTTTTTTTCAAGACAACTGTAAGTTCTATCTCAACTAGTTAGTACTGGTACCCATTTGTAGTCTGAAAAAACTAATGCATAATTATGTTAACCCTGTAGCAAAAAAATAATTAGGTTATTGTTCACTTATATTTGGCACCAAAAGTTGGTCTCATTTCACAAGATATCTCTGTACCTATGCAAATGTTATGTACAAATGTTTTCTCTGCTGACAGATTTCTTTTATAGGGAAACTATTGTGTTACCTAGAAACTTTCTCATAAATGGACAGACTGAAGTAAGAAGATAAGATAAGATTAATTTAAAGTCAACAAGCCAATATACAGTTAACACAAGTTCATCAAGAACTTTTACAACTGACTGTGATAAACATAAAGCAAAAACAAAACATAAAAATGCATGCAGAGATTAAGATTAAGATGAGATCAAGAAAATAATAAAACAGTAAGTCAATAGTCAGATATCAAACAAGGGTAAAAGATAAAAACACATTTTGGTAATTAATTTTAAAATGACTAAGAACGATGGCATAATATACAGAGCTTTCACAAGTGGTAAGCAGCAATTACACTATCTCATGTTATTTAAAGCATATAAAAGCAAAGAAACAGTAGCACATATAAGCATGAAGTGAAGTGGTTTGATCAACGTTCCGCAAGAAATAAGAATAATAGAGGCCTCATTTAGTACAACAGGTTGCTCAAATATCAACTGTTTAAGGTTCCTTCTGTCTGTGAATCAATCATGTTTATTTAAATCAAGCTCCGTTCAGAATACTGAGCGTCAAGTGACTTGCTTGAGGAATTACACAACCAGAGACTGTATCTTTTACACTGACAGGATCCGATTCAAACGTAATTGTCAACAGGGAGAGAGCAGTGCTTTTCTTAAACATAAATGACAACAGGGAGAGAGCAGTGCTTTTCTTAAACGTAAATGACAAGAGGGAGAGAGCAGTGCTTTTCTTAAACGTAAATGACAACAGGGAGAGAGCAGTGCTTTTCTTAAACGTAAATGACAACAGGGAGAGAGCAGTGCTTTTCTTAAACGTAAATGACAA
>ENA-OREC01001173-OREC01001173.1-marine-metagenome-genome-assembly--contig:-NODE-1173-length-12725-cov-13.294276_pt1 | contig 12725 bp, 3 predicted proteins | sample MGYA00248626_ERZ508543 | MGnify/ENA primary metagenome ERZ508543 (study PRJEB26211, sample SAMN05518279) | marine metagenome | isolation source: Puget Sound, Washington, USA | host: Bankia setacea... | reverse complement strand
ATTCATTTGTGTTTGTTAATGGCCAAAAGCATGTTTTCTGCTGATTTTGCCAATAAACTTTGAACTTTGAACTTTGAACTAATGCTATATGTACTGTATTTTATGTTTGTATATTTAGGTGACACTGTGCCGTCTGCTTCTGTTTAATTATTATTGTATGATTTTTTAACGTGTATGCACATGTCACTTTGATAAATGTTTAACTACTTACTTACTAATTGAAAATAAAATGCCTTGAATGTACCGACAATTGTAAATACAGTGAGTTTTGCAGTATTATTTCCTGTACGGCAGTATCTATGGTATTAAATAATTTTACTTATTATATATGTTACCCTTTCTTAAAATGAGCTTTTCTTATCATTGGGTACTGAATATAATGTACACATTTTCCTTATTTTCATAGCGTTATTAGAACTAAACACAACATTCGGACAACATAACTAAATATCATAACGTGCCCCCTAGTCGCTTCATAAGTATTGCGCTGTTCATTTCTTATATTTTGCCTTTATGTTTTTTATTGAAGTCATTTTTACAGATACTTAAATAACTATAAACTTAGGGGCTAGAGTAAAGTATCTTAGGGAAACCTGTATGACTTTATGACCTCTCTCTGCAAACAAGGGCTGACACCTACCGCCGTAAAGTTCAGGATACGTATATACAGCCACCATATCATAAAGGAACTCATGTCGACTAATAGACTCGTCACAAAACTGTCCTAGTCCCTTCTATAACTGAATGGTTTTAGTACATTGTGATATTTAGTACAAACCGTTATCAGTCGGGCTATGAAAGTTCATAATATGAAAACAAAGTTGGAAGTTGATATGATGCCAAACACGAAATAGAGTAAATCTTATGACTTTCCTTTCTATTTACATGTTTTATGTTACGATATTATGTTGCATCTCTAACTTGTAAATGTTAATGCTGGGTTTTGACACACGGTACCGTTTTCAGGTTTACTATTTTAAAGGTGTTATATAGGTAATCCTTGTATATGACACTAACAATCTTTGGTACAATTTAGTATTTTTTTAAATTATATTTTGTATTTGTTTTCTGTACACCACACACAGCCTGTTTTGCTGTCTACAATTTATTATAATATACTTTATATCAAATGTATTGTGTGAGTTAGGATGAAATATTTACGTCAACAGCAGAAAAAAACACCGATTCTTTGACAAATGTTATATTGTGAAAGAATAGAAATAATCTACAAATTTTTACATTAGTCAAACACAAATATGCATATTTTTTTATTATTTTATTCATTTATTAGCTTTATACACAAAGCGAAAGTCAAACGAAAAGTTCTTGTATATATTTGTAAAATTTTATATACACTGTTTCTGCTTGCAGAATTGTCAGTTTGTTAAAGATAGCTTTACAGTTGTTTGTATTTCATTAACGCCTTTCAAATATTATTTAGTTATTAAGTCGGATCGTATTTGATATTTAAATCAATACACACGACCTATGCACATACACTTATTAACGTCAAGGTATCATACCACAACCCTTTGTTTTATCTATTGTATGATGACATAACATGTGACTTGCAGAATCCAAAATGACGACTAGCTAACTCTTTCAATTGAGTACTATTATATCACACACTCATTTACACATTGAAAAACAAAATATAAACGAAAGTAATATAGACTATAAGATGGTTCTAGTGTGTGGATTGTATTTAGGTTTAACTACTGTACTTCACACATTGTACTTTTAGAGCCTGCCTAAAGTACACAATGCCTATTTCTCCATTAACACTGGTTTATTGTTAGCACATGAGCCCCCTTTCCCCACAATAACCCCCCTAGTTTATTACATTAGCTGCTTCGTTTTACGTTGTCTATGTTGTACTTTTTGTGTGAGATTTTTGTGCGTGAACTGTTTTACTTTTTTATATGCTGTGCTTTATGTGTAATAAATTGTAATGCTGTTTTTTTTGTGATTTTCTTTTAAAAAATAAGAGTATAAAGGCGTCCCAACTTGTTTAAGGTATTATTTTTCTAGGCTGGCTGTGTTGAGGCGACACCCCTGCACAGACAATACACACATTGTATTTAAATAACGTATGTAATATAAAAAAAATTTGTTTTGCTCACTGTATTCTATTTTCATATGTGTATCTTCAACTATTGGAGGAAATACAGTTATATATATATATACCGAATGTTTTTTGTTTGAGCTCATTTATGAAGTGGTAAATGTAAAAATAAATTTCGTACGCATGCATTCGTCTTTAAGAACTGTGAATGTCTGTTTATATAATAAAAATGATAATTCAATATCTACATTTTCTTTCTTTTTGTGTTTAAAGTTGATATTCATTTTACAAAAAATATCAGTAAATGTAGTAATTCAGTATTAAATTATTGTATTCTTAAAATCGCGAATCGGTGCGATGTATTTGTTAAACCATTCAATTGCAGAATGTGTTTCTTCCAAGGAACGTCACAGTCCGTATATATAATAAAACAATTATATGATTTTTTATTATTATGATTAGAGAACTTTTTTTTTCAACGGCATTAAAATTGTTTTTAATTTGTTTTACTTGATTCTATGTCCAAGTTTAAACGTTATGTAAGGTATTCCAGAACACACACTGGACTCAAACCATTTTTCGATTAAAAAGAATATTGAAACCAAATAAACTGGGACTACCTCTCAAAGACTTAGTTTGTATTCCCGAATAATACATTATTAACGCGAAAACTTATAACAGTTTGTGTTAATTGTAAACAAGAGTTTGATCAAACTTGTTGGTAAAATAGAAGACGTTCAGAAAAAATAAATGATATGAAATTGTATTGATAATCGGTATTCTTGTTATTTCTGTCAATTTTGATTGTTTTCCATCAAATTAATTGTTATTGAAAACTTAATTAACAGTCATTGATAAAGCACACATCATTTTCGTTTCAATTATGTTTTACGTGAATGTTCTATTTCGATCACATTGTCATACACAAAACAAATACTCAGGATAGTAAACGTATTAAAACACGAAGGCAAACCAAATATACATATAGTTTTAATTCATAGTTCGTATAACTACTTGTGTATCTATTTTAGTTATTGCGTACCATGTTAATAGAATAAACAGTGTTTCGTTCTCAAGCCACATCATGTCACAACAGAAAATCATTTATATCAATAGATATTTCTGCTAACTTACAGTTGCCCTTTCGTTAATACATTTGATAAAAAAATATTTTAAAGAAATAGCATACACAAAAATGTACAAAACTATTATGATAAATGCTTCTAATGAAGGAATCTGTGTTGAGTTTTGAAGAAAAAACAACAACACAACCTTACTTTCAAATTGCCGGCAAGTATTAACAATATTTTAAAACTAACCCGTTAAATATTATTTTTGACAATTTCAGTATAATATGATTATTAGGATATGTGCCTTGAGTTCAGTTGTCTATATCTTCCACAAGGTCATAATTGAATAAGTACTGTGTGGCTATGAAATACAGATGAATATGTATTATTTCGATTTGAGCGAAAGTCCATATTTTCATGCCACTCATGTTTTAATTCAACACTTTTCGCGTCTTTCAGTAACCACTGCTCATTCGATCAGTCACACGTATCATTATAATAGAATGCCATGCTGAGTTGGGCTCTCACGGTAACTGAGAAGATCTGTGTGTCATTTCTATAGTATCCAGCTGGGTGAATGGGGTCATAACCTTCGTTTAATCACCTTCAGTATTCAACATGATCTTTTCATGGCCGCCATGGTGACAGAATATTATAACTAAAAAAACTGTTCTTTTCGCAGACAATTTTCCATATTTATTATACGTGTACCATCCAGATCAAAGATATAATCGAGTCTGTACTACTTGAAACAAAAGGAAACGTATGATCAAATGTATTATTTTTCCTAGTCGAAGTTGGTGACGTTTGTAAATCTACTTGTATTGACTATAATGTACATTTATAACACACCGCTTGGACCAGGTACCTTGAAGTTATTGTTGACTTATGTCTTGAATGTGTACATTATATTCATTCTCTGTATTTAGTTCATTCAGATCATTGCAACTCCGTAGAAACTTAAAGTATCCTTCTTTTTAAGGAATTGAATTATCCCCGTATTACTCGTAACCATAACAGAAGCTCGTGTCTTTGTTGTATCTTGTGTAAACATTTGCATCGTAAGTATGACAAGTCGGTTTGAAGTTTAGACCTTCATAAACAGTGCCAAAGGTTACAGCATTCCTACTTATTTATCTTTACCTTCTATTTATCAGCCTCCGGTCACGTACATGTATATTTATGCTGTTGTTTATCAGCCTCCGGTAACGTACATGTATATTTATGCTGTTGTTTATCAGCCTCCGGTCACGTACATGTATATTTATGCTGTTGTTTATCAGCCTCCGGTAACGTACATGTATATGTATGCTGTTGTTTATCAGCCTCCGGTAACGTACATGTATATGTATGCTGTTGTTTATCAGCCTCCGGTCACGTACATGTATATTTATGCTGTTGTTTATCAGCCTCCGGTAACGTACATGTATATTTATGCTGTTGTTTATTATACTGGGTACATGTTGTGACTCTACACTCCTTGTATTCTACGTAACAACAAGGTTAGTGAGTAAAGAAAACATAAGGGGTCATAAAATATTACGATAGTAGGAAAGATTATGATCGTATGGAAAACCTTTTTCATCTTTTTATTTATCTCCCAGTTTATTTCTTTTCATCTGTTTCAGATCAGAGAAACCTAAGTTGTGTGGGCTTCGGTAACAACATTGCTTCTGCTGATAATACAGATACATTGTCATTTCGTTTCGACGACAAGAAATGCAAGATAGTTACAATGTTTCTTGTTACAAGTCCTTCTTAAGCTGTACTGATTTGCTGTAAATGTTGCCATAACCTGCCTCAGATAGGCCAGAAAGATATTTTATTCCTCAGGGTTGTTATTGTGGGTTTATTGTGACATGATGTTGCACAAACTACTATTGCTATTGTCCATGCCCTACTCTAATTCAAATGTCGACATTAAATAGCAACTAATTGTTATCCTCTTTCATAAGTCTAGTGTTGGATTGAACAATTACTCTTAACATGAACATCTGGTAAGAAACTGTCTTTTTGTTTTTTAAATATAATATTGTATCTGTAGCCAATCATGTTGTTGTGTAAACCTCATGGTTTAAGACAAGCATTTAATTTCAATGTATTTAACTTTCACTGAGTATTCGCATGCTATATTGTATTGTCAGGTAGAAACCCGTGAAGTCATTACATGGACTGTTGAATTGTGAAATAGGTGGATTAGACTGTCATGTTATTACAACAGAGTATAGAACACGTGTCCATTGTATATATATGTTACACCTATTTTGTAATGCATTGGTCCATGTTATTTATTCAGGTGTCTCTGGTCAATGTTCGTATACAATATGACACTCCGCTGGAACTAACACTACCAATGTTGATACACGTGCTAACGACACGAACGTGAACGATACAGTACGAATGTTGATACACGTGCTAACGACACGAACGTGAACGATACAGTACGAATGTTGATACACGGGCTAACGACACGAACGTGAACGATACACTACGAATGTCGATACACGTGCTAACGACACGAACGTGAACGATACACTACGAATGTCGATACACGTGCTAACGACACGAACGTGAACGATACACTACGAATGTCGATACACGTGCTAACGACACGAACGTGAGCGATATAGCAACCTCATTGCTTGCAAAGTCATATACAGGTTTCGTTATAATACCAGGTTTCCTAATACTGAAAACGTTTGTTGGAAATTAAAAGGGAAGACAAACAGTTTTGCACGTATATAGGTGTGGACGTCTGAGTCATACCAGCAAACGGTCCATGTACATTTATTGACATATCGTGAAGCAAAAGGATGTCTTGTCGATAGAAAACCTAGACATCGCACCCCTTATAGTTCATGGAAACAATTTTGTTACAAGCGCACCTGTTACATTGAACATTTAGTTGGGGATATCATCTTTACGGTTGTAGTTAAATATACCGTCAGCCATTTGTTTTACATAACCTATACAGGAATTTGTATAAGTCTTCTCAAACGTACTACACTTTTAAGTGATTTAAAAAAATACATTCATTACATGTGATAATACAAGCCATTCAAATGGAAATCCAGATCCATGAACACTTGATATGACCAACTACTTATTCTGTCTTTTGCAAACTCGAAATTAAGAAGAAGACTTTAATTTCATGTCTTGAACCGCGTTTGTGTACGCATGTGGACAGTTGCTTCGATGGAACTCTTTGACAATTAATGTGGTAATGGTTTCATAATTGCGCATATCCATATATAAACTGATTTAAAAATCCAAATCATTGTTTTAAGAGGTTTCAAAAGCCGACCGAGTTGAATTGAGTATACAAGATAGCAACTTTTGTACTGCCGTTAAAATTTTGATTCGAACAATTATCATAGAACATCGGAAAACGAATGTTTATTTAAAAGCATAATAAGTGAATGTAAATTTCCAATGAAAACACACAATACAACGTTGTCATAAAGTTACTATCAAATCAACGTCATAGTTGTTTTGGAGCCAATTACGGAAATTTATGAAATGAAGACATTTATAATTTGGCGCATATGCCTGGATTGTAATTCTATACGTTTTACTTTGCTGTTTCGTCTATTAAAATTTTACAACTAAAGAAATATCATGGTGAAAAGCACATTTAACCATTCGAAAAAAAATGTACTCGGTAGATAAAGATTCTTATGATAAATGATAGACTTGCGGTACGTTTTGTTATATCCCCTAGTGAAACACGCCGGGTATGTTTAAAACTAAAGACAAAACCGAACATACAGACACTGTTGAGTATTTTAAACTGCGATTTAGATATAGTTTTTGGAAACTCTACCTTTTTATAAATTTATTGATATAAGCATTTTCCTATTCATTAGTGATTGTTATTGTATATGTGATTGTTATTGTATATGTGATTGTTATTGTATATGTGATTGTTATTGTATATGTGATTGTTATTGTATATGTGATTGTTATTGTATATGACTTAGTCTTCTTCAATTTATATTTTTTAACAGATTTAAATTAAACCTTTATGTTTAAAATTCAACGAAATTGGCATATTTGTACTACACTACCAAACGATGTATTTTCTAAAACTCTAAACGTAATGTAATACATATCATTAAAGCAATTGTTTTTTTGTCTTGTCATGAGTTATCGTCACATATTTTGTGTTACGTATTCCACTCGTCATTTGTAAAACGTACTGATTGTTGGTAGTTACATATGCAAATATAGTCAATATCCTGTATGCAACATTAAAACTCGAATTCAAACAGTGACAGTTACATCTATTTAAACATTATTTAAATAGAAACCTAAGATATCGTTTAACATTTGAGCATTTGCCAGATCCTTACTGTACAAGGAACTTCGTGTTGAAGCAATGTAATAACTGAATAAATATTCACAAGGCGTTTCAATTATTTCAGATCGTATATGCTTTGTTTTTAAACGATTGTTGCATTTTTTATATTTCACGTGTGTTGAAAAGAAGTTGATACATATTCATGATATCAGATCAGGCAATATAACATAGATATAAAATATATTTTAAAGATTTATGTGTCAGCTGTTTGTCGCAAATTCTAAAATAAAATGTCTAAATTTCATTTTCAATAAAAACTAGTTTATTTATATGTTTAAAGTTACATGTAAACTGTTAAATTGCGTTTCAAAGCAAACGCTACTTTTTCTTTTTTAAGGTTTAAAATACGCCATCGTTTGTCAACTACCGATTTTGGCACGTTTTTTGTATTTTAATTTTTGTATTACACGTACTGAAATATTCTTCCGTTAACTCACAAATTGATGTCATATAAAAACAATAAATACATGAATTTATCAATTAATAAGTGATATCAAATTCTACATACCTCCAAGTGACGTCACGTGGTGTGTTAATCTATTTTGTCGTTGAGAAAATGGCGGCTGGACACGCTCCTGTTCTCTCTGTTTCGTTGTCATGGTAGCTGCATGCAGGATGTCCCGGGTAACAGAGATAGATCAATGCTATCAGGCGTCCTCCTCTTAGCTCGCCCGCAGTGAAAATAATATATCTCCATAACGCATCCGTCGGAGCATTTCAGGGGTGAAAATGCATCGATTTAAGGGAGAACAGCCACCTTTTAAGAATGCAATTGCAAAAACGACTTCGACCGCTATCTACCCGAAATAAACTGTCATTCGGAGGGCTTTGATAAGGATAACTAGCTGCTACAAGCCATCACTAAATCAGACAGAACAGATCGGCCCCTCAACACCACGTGGAGAAGAAACATTAAGTGATATTTCTCTCTCCTAGACGTATGTCTGCAAACTTTTCCTAGCCGCGTTCAGCTGTTGCATCAGTTTCGCCAATTGAAGCCAGCACCCATTTTCAACAATGTATACATGAAGACTATAATAAAAGGTTTGATATAAAGTCGTGGTAATTTAGTGGGTGCTATATTCACCGATAACAATCATATCTATAAAATATATGCGAACCATATTTCGCTTGGGCAACCAAAGGAGAGAACATTATATTAGCACGCCTGAATGCCCTCCCCAGTCTTTTATTGCTTCTTTGAGGTACTTCAGACGGAAAGCAATAACAAATAAATTCTCATATTCAGAGTCCGTGTTTGAAATGGCAATTAAAAACATCTATTGAGTCTATTATGATGAATACTTTGAAAAACAGCACACGATCTTGTATTGTGATACTGAGCCCTCTATAAATAAGCTCAACATCTTTATCAAATTGAACATTTAACCATACCCTAGTCGAACAACACAATCACAGATAGCTGTATAGTCTTCATACACACAATTCACAAAGCGAAGCAAAAAAACACATATGTTGTGTTATCATTGAAACTGAATACTTAATCACATTTTTATTTCAAAATTTGAAACACAAATAGCTTAACATCTTGATTAGCTATGCAATACAAAGTCTTCATCACATCATATTTGTTCAACAATGTGAATACGTCGAATACTGTAACGATTTTAACATAATATCTTGATACTTAAGTTGTTTTAAAAATATCTTATTAACGTACGTTTTTTAGCAGGTACAATTAAATATTAAGCAAGCATTGACCATGTCGTCGAGCAGTTCACATTTTAACCCGGCGTAATAGCTACCTTTGAGTATTTGTGTAGGTTTTAAGTAAAAGTTTGTCTTTAAGGTTGCCTGTAGGACAAATAAAGCCAAGCAATTGTATTTTTCTTTATTCTACAGTTAAGATTTCGAGTAGAATTAACTGTAACCAAGCATTGCCTCTTTCTCTGACTAAGCATTTGGCTCCACTGCCTTGAAAACAACAACATTACAATTAAGAGTGTATGCGTTTATACAAGTCATTGAGAGACCCCATTACCATTCCACGGCCTCCCCTAAAGCCATAAACACCGAAATGTTCTTGAAGTTGTTAATTCACCACCTTTGAAGTTCTCGTGACAACAGGCGTTAGAGTTCCAATGTTATTTTCTACGTTTGTGAGATAGCCCATTCAAAAGAGGTTTATGTGTAGTTAGTGAAATTGCGTTAGATGTTCCATTTTTAAGCAACAATTTAGAGGGAAATGGAACTAATATAAGTCAAGGTACGGGGAATTTTATAGGTGACCAACTGCAAGGACTAAATGGAAATATGTTTTTTGAAGAACCACACATTATAACAGTAAATCAGAGACTAACAACAAATCATCGAACAAGTTAGTTTATTTTATAACAAGGTCAACTATTTTGCAATATCAACTCTCAAGTACATTAAACGCTAAGGAACATATAAAATGGTCCTTTTGTGAAGATCTCAAGCATACTGCATGTATAAGAAGATGCACATATAGAATATGTCGAAGTGTTCAAGGGTACATCAGTTTGGATATTCATCATGTCAGCTATGCAAACTTTTCGTCTATTAACTGTTCATATAACAATACGTTTGAATTGTTGACAGACTATTTAACCCCATCTGATACGATACGTTTATGACCATTAATGTTTTATTTTCCATTAGATGTGTATTATGCAGGGCCAGGAACCGAACCCTGCGCACATCTTTATATCTTGTAAACAGACTGCACCCACAGTTTCAGTCTATGTATGTGATTTTCAATGGCTATGTAATGTGAACAGATGACCTTGTGAAGGATTTCATGGCGTGTGACTGAAAGGTACACGAGTATAGAGTTGGTTGACACAGAGTCAAGAAAAGCATATAACCTCGAGTACTGGGATAAACGTATATTGCATTATAGTAGCTATAGATCATCGATTTTCAAAGAGTTGTTTTATATTATTAATGGAATACTGTCACTGACCTGGATTGTACAATTGTCCCCTCGTTGATTGGTTCATGCATCACGTGACTTAAGGTACACGTGGCGCTGACTCAGTACTCAGAAGGTGGGTTACCCAACGGGTACTCTTCAGAAAAAAAGGAGGGAAAAACACCGGAAACAAATCGATATCGTGACCCTCATGGTTTGCGTACACTTACGTTGCGAGGATCTTACGGAAACTTACGAAAAAGCTCGCGAAGTGTTTTCAATTAACACGTGTTTGATCCCTGTCATTTCCTTACGGATTACATGCACATATAACACATTCATTGTAATGTATACTATACACTATACTGAACAAACGTCGACTGTATGGTAGCTCGATACCCGATACTGAAAGCATAGTTATCTATAGATTTCAAGGTCATGTTATAAACTATATAAGCGCTGAATAAAAACCAACACATTCAAGTTTAAAAAGACATTGTTTGAATCATACAAACACAAATGTCCATGTAGGTAATCTGAAAATGCAAATTTGTAAATACCAAACAGCGAACAAATGTAGAAGTAAACACAGTGACTTACGTTTCTTGACGGGTATCACCTTGTTCACATACTTAGCTCGTTCTATGAAGCCCTTGTTGGATATAGATTTTGTCTTTACCAACTTTTGGCCTGGAAGATATGCCGGTACTGCAATATACTTGTACTGTGAGCCAATCTTAGCAAGGACAAGTGTCTGATTGTTAGCTAATGATGGCCTCTTGGATTTCGACATTCTTCTTCCGTATATCTTCCTAAACATGTCGAACCTTTCTTGGTTTTCAAATACATCGTGCTTCTTATCCATACTTGTATATTTATGTTCATCGTTTGCTTCCACAGTTGCCTTGTTGTCATCTTTGGCTCTATCATCAACTTCATCAACATCGTCATCTTCTTCCGATTTGACTACATCTGTATCCGTGCCATCTCTTCTATTTCTGCCGCATACAATATAATACCCAATGGTATCTATGTCATAAGGGTTCCCCACTGTGGCCATATTTTCTTGTGCAATCTGTTCTATAAGGTCATCTTCATCAACATCACTGTTAGCTTCATTGATATCCGCTGGGTCTTGTTCATTGTGGGTATTTTCAGGACAATCGTCTACGTTTTCAACATATTTGATCATCCTTTCAGCTAATGTGAATGTGTCATCGCTATCCGCACTGTCATAACGTGCCTCCTCATCTAATTCACCAGTATGTCCTTTGTATTTACCCTTATCGTCATTGTTCTCCGCGTGGAGTCTTTTTGCATCACCTTTTCTAGTTGATGACTCAGCACTTTTCGTATATTCGTTTCCATGGTTACTGTTGCTATTGTTTCCATCAACACCTGCTTCACCAGACTCATCCTTGTCCTTGTGGCTACTGGCACTAGAGCCCATTATATTCACAGTTTACTGAGTCCAGTTGTCTGCAGTGTTAGGTGTATTTAGGCACTGTTATATTTTCAACCTATACTTCACGTGTTTTAAACGTATCCAAGCACTGTTTTGTAAAGTTTATGGTTTATACTGTTATGCTCAAGAACAAAAACACATCGTCTATAAGGAGTTGCCCATTTAATAGAGGATCAATCGATGATACGTTCATTGAATGCATATATCACCACTTGGTCTGAGTTGGTCCTCACGTGTTCCATACATAATATACAACCTTAGCTCATGGAGTATTGATACACCCCCAGAAATGTAAATATCATTAAATCATTTCATACAATGTACTCATAGTTATAGACTTAGCTGTCATTAAATGTATTCTCCTTGTTTTATAGACACTCGTGTTCAATTACCAACGGACATCAAATCTACACATCTACACATCTACACGCTATACTGTTTGTTTGTTGCTACAAAATAATCTGTCCATGTCCATGCAAACAACTCGAGGCCTGCTCCGCCGCCTTTTGGGGATGTAAAGAATAACATTCAAATCAATCGCCGAGATCTCTGTTCAATCGATATCACTTTTTTAATAAGATGAACAGTGTAAAAGGCAAGCAAGTGAACGGATCGATATATTTCAAATTCAGGAAGGTGATTTAAAAGGCAGGTCAACTTCTGCGTGCATTCTAAAGACCAGTTATAAATTGTTCGGAGTATAAATTGCTCTACCAAGCTTGACGACAAAATAAAAGCAAAACTACATTGAATCACATACGGGATATGCGTCTATTTAACATTAAAATCAAATAGTTAACGCCTTGTGGTATGACAACATTAGTTAGTTAACGCCTTGTGGTATGACAACATTAGTTAGTTAACGCCTT
>ENA-OREC01001172-OREC01001172.1-marine-metagenome-genome-assembly--contig:-NODE-1172-length-12727-cov-12.107352_pt1 | contig 12727 bp, 6 predicted proteins | sample MGYA00248626_ERZ508543 | MGnify/ENA primary metagenome ERZ508543 (study PRJEB26211, sample SAMN05518279) | marine metagenome | isolation source: Puget Sound, Washington, USA | host: Bankia setacea... | reverse complement strand
ATGTTCATTTTAATGCTATCCATACTCTACTTTGCTGTTTGCTCCATCAGTCTGACTTATCACGTTATGTTCATTTTAATACATGATATAAAACCAACCTTTACAATGACAAACTGATTTCAAATAACTTTCACTGTCCCTGTGTACATGTATTGTATTTTTACTATTTAACAACTTTTTACAAGTTTCCAATACATGTAAATTTATGCTCAGTAAAAAAAGGAAATATCGAGTGGTGAATTCAAAAGGGTTCTATCTAATTCATAATTCAATAGCGCTTAGAATCCTTTCGCTTTCACCCATAAATTTGAGTAAAATACTACTGGGGTGACACTTAATTTTCACAGTAAATATCTAAAACAACTTTTAAATTGTTCAGCAGTCATATAGATACAAAATACAGGTCAATCAACTTTTAGCATCCCATCTCAGGTTACAACATCAAAACAATTATAAGCATTTCATCCAAGTCTTTGACCTTTTACGTGTCAGTCCAACGCCCGCAAAATGTTAGTATATCCAAGCAGCAGTCAAATTTTACAAAATACTCGAACAGTATACAGTTTCACCCTCTGTGTTCTGACGTTACTAAATTAATGAAACTTTAAAATGAAATTTGTCTTTAATAAGTCCAGACAGGAGAGACCTCATCTATCAGCCATGGGTAGCAGTTTTTTTTTTTAAAGCACTTACACAAAACTTTAATCATTTTGGATCTTAGTAATTTTTAATCAGCTGACCATGTAGAAAAAAGTAGACACTGTTCAACATAATAAGATTTCAAGTAAAGTTCTGTTGGATTTCTTCAGTGGTTTAGATTTTACTCCCAGTCTAACATGTGTGCATAAGTCAATATATTGTGGAAGTGCTTTAGTAAAACAGTAACGAATGACCAATTGAACATCCCAAATGTTTATATCAGAAATTGAACTAAGTGGCAGCAAATATAGCGTAATTACTGTGCCAGATTGTCAGCTTAAATCTATGTTTACTTTTGTGACAATACTTCAAATCCCGATGAAAATTCCACTCATCATGCTGTCCTGATGAGTGATTTTGGTTGCAGGATGAGTCGACCTTTTAAAACCTGATATGTATTTTTCTGTTGATGTTTTTACCATACAATAAGTTACCCTATGATAAGCAGGACTAGTAGACATTCTGATTATTTTCAAGCAATGTAGTAGACAAATAGCATCTACAAGTGAGAACCATAAACAAAGACGCCTTTTTGAGAAATTGAAGTGAGTGATTTAACACACAGTTAATACCTTTGTCAGTTGTTTATTTTGTCCTTTCAGCCACTTCACTGCCTTATCTTCTGTAAATGCTCCTGGTCTTCTAACTGCCAAGTTCATATGAGCCGGAAAACCCTGAAAAATAGTGAAAGCCTAATTGTGAAAGAGAGTAAAAATTTTTCTTAGGTTTTTGCACTCATTCCCTAGTCAGAGCACTATGTATCAGAGTCCTCACTAGGATTATGGGGAAAGGTGTTGCATTATGGGAGAAGGTGCTGTGTTATGGAAAAGATGTTGCATTATAGGAGAAGGTGCTGTGTTATGGGAAAAGATGTTGCATTACGTGAAAAGTGCTTTATTATGTTAAAAGGTGTTGCATTATGAGAAAAAGTGCTGTGTTATGGGAAAAGATGTTGCATTATTGGAAAAGATGCTGCATTATGGGTTTAAGTGCTGTATTATGGGGAAACCTGGTGTTGCATTATGGAAAAAGTGCTTTATTATGGGAAAGGTGTTGCACTATGGGTAAAGGTTAGAGTCCTATTTAATTTTAAGACAATTTGAAGAAAACTAGTACTTACAGATTCTGAAGTCTCCATCAAGGACTTCATGTTAAGATTCACATCATTTATTCTGCTGCGTAAAAAATCCATTCTTTCTTGGAAATTCTCTAAACTAATGTCCTGAAATCAAAATGCGAGACTGATAAAAAATGCCATTATTATAGCTGATCATGTTCTTAAATGACATTAAATTTGCTAAAATGCTCAACTCTCTGCTGCGGGTAGAAGAATTTTTTGCAGGGTGACATTGCGAAAAATCAAACAGTTTGAGTAAATTGAACTGCACTTTATCTAGAAACTTCATAAAGAACCTGACTTGTTTAAGGAAATGAATAAAAAAAACTTTGGCATGTCTCTTTTTGTTTAAATATTGAGGAAGAAGAATTTTAGCGTAATTAGAACAAACCATCTGACTATACAGTATGCTAGAACGGAATGCTTTATAGATTTGTATTTGAAAATTATCATAGTTTTTAAACTTACGCTACAGGAGGTTTTCTCTGCATGGCTTTGTTTTTCAGTTACTATGGCGATCTGTTTCATGTACCATTCTCTTGAATGTTCTACAACTTCTAAGCCTTGTAACAATACATCTTTCTCTCCCTCTAACTGCTTCATACGTCGTATCTGGAATGAACAAGATCAGCTGGTGGAAGAGTGCCTTATACACAGTCTGGAATTGTTTTCATAAGTTGGGACAAGGAGCTTTTGGTCAATTAGGGGAAAACATCATCAAAAGAGGAAACATAAACTTGATGGAAGTGCCAAATAAGGTGAATTTGCAAGGTGTAGCCTGCATGGGTCAAGCCACCTAAAAATGGATACAATTGGGAAAATATTATGACACAAAACTATAACATAGAAGCATTTAAAAATGACAAGAGCTAGTTTTCCTATTCCGCGTCTTAAAATCATGCAAGTAAGCAATATTGAAAGTTGTTTTTCCCTTTTAATTTATGAATACTACAAATGGCAACTGAACATAACAATTTATGTAGAATCGTCACTTAGATGCAAACTATATTCTAATGTATACAGAGAAGAGAAATTGATTTACTAATAAGAGATTTATTGGCAATCCATTTCTGTCCAGCTACTTCAGCAGGTAGAGGATTGGAATTTGAAGAGATGTTGTAATTAATTTCAAGTAAAGTAACACATTCTTTGTTTCAAATTATTGTCCTTTATCTATGCTACATGTATATTAAACAACAAGAAAATGTTGAAGACAGTATGACCGGATTGTTGAGCAGTCAAGGTCAAAGTTCAAGGTCATCAAACACAATACTAAACAGGTCTTGTCAATGTGTGCTTGTGTATAAAATACCTCGACTTGATACTCAGAGGCAATTTAAGTGTAAAAATGATGGACATCATCAAAACATAAGCCACAGTTGCTGATGTGATTTGGCTATAAAATTGTTAAGTTCTGATGACATTAATACAAACTTACCACATTATAGTCTATACCGCTGGAAAGTGTATGTCTGCGGGAGTTTTGGCGTCGCACTTGTTTCTTCCCAGTTCCAGTTTTCTGCTGCTGTTGTTCATGTCGCCTTATTTCCTCTATGTTAACTGTAAATATAAACAGTTAGCAATAACAAATTGGGAAATGTGTAGATTAACATTGACATTATTAGAGTTTTCAATAATTAAGTTTTTATCCTTAGTACCCATTGGCTACGAAATTTACTACTTGGTTAATGAATATTCACTTGTATGTTCCCACTGGGCTAATACAAAATCACAAATGCCACAACTTTTTAATCTATATGAGATATAACAGCAACAGAGCTCAGACAATCAAGTATATAAGCAAACTCATGGGGACCAAATATAAACTTTTGACTACAGTTGTGTAAGTCACTTTGAAACATATAATTGTAAATGTGTACCAGAATGATTTTCTTTATTAAATTATCAAAATATTTGCAATTAAAGTGGTAGAAGTTGCAACCCTCCTAGACAGTACTAAGAAATTTGTCTAAACATATTATAGCCTTTTGGAAACATTACCAATCTTTATTATCATAGAAAACATTCCAAAAATAATTCTTGATGCGCATTTGACAAATCAGAAAATTAACACAAATGATTCTATAAAGATCTAGTAGAATTCACTTGACAAGCAGATAGTGAAATAACTGAGAGGCGAACAAAATACCACACAAAATAAATAGCTTACAAGGATTTTTTCAGAGATATATTCACTGGCTCAAGTCACAGAAATCAAACTGCGGGAATCAAATTGTGTATAACTTCCAGTTATAGACGTACACATTTTGTATTACATTCAGAAGATAATAAAATGTTGTGAATATCATCCATTTATAGACATTAATGAATTCAGTACAGAAATAGCAATACATTGAGAAGTTATTTTAATATCAGTGTCAAAAAGTGTGTATGAGCCTATGTCCTGGGGCACTTTCTCCATATCCTTGCTGTATAATGTACTTCCCCGTACTGTGACATGTGTTGTTCTTTTCTAAACCCAAACAGGTAAATAAAGATCTAGGCATTCTTTCACAATCTTTGGCTGTATTTGTGCCATCAATTTGAAAAGCGTCCAAATATTTAGGTACATAATTAGCGTCAGGATCAGAAACGTAGCGGTCACATAAATTTTCAACATCGAAAAGCTCATCAACGTCAGGTTTTAAATACGGACCTGTTTGACACATAGCATAGGTGCCTTGTTGTCACAGTACCACGCATATCATTAAATTGTGTATCATCGTGTTCATTAAATGATCTGCCTCAACGAATGGATTGTACAAGTTCATGGTAATTAGATCTAATTATGCGCATTATTGTGAATATGATATTAAACGTAATGATAAACAATACCTATTGTAAATATACAAATTAGTAAGTTACTCATACCAAAACAGCTATCCCTTCAGGCTAAAACAGTGCATCAATAATTTAAATTTTACATAATTGGTAAATAACGATGGATACATTTTTGAGATAGTCAATGACAGTAGCAGTTTTGTACAAAAGATGGGGATGTCAGCAAAATGAATGAGTTGTTGTTGAAATGGTTGGTGCAATAAAGACCGAAGTTGATATTACATTAGAAGGCAATTAAGTTGGTCTTGCAGTAAACTCCGATATTACTGCTGCTACATTTGTTTACTGTGTATTATCGATGATTAATATCAAAGTCCAAATATATTTATGTTCATTTTGACATTTTATTTCTTCATTAAACTGAAATATTTGTTTCGACCTTATAAATTGGTTGTTTAATTGTGACGTTATACACACTATTAAAACTTACAACAAGTAAATTGAGCATTAACCCACTATAAGAATCTAGTTATTATACATGTCACTATTAAAAGCTTAATTGTAGGCCAACACTGTCTTATTTGAGTATTAATATGGAATCTTTCATTTACATGACTGTATTTTTTTGCTCAACAATTTTTGTTGATTTCATAAAGCATTTTTTGGACATTTGAACAAATATGAATTAACATGTTACTGTTTATTTTTGTACATGTACAAAAGTTGAATCCATGTACACAGAATTTCCCTAGGCTAATGTTAAATGTACAGTGTTGCTTTTACCTTTGTTAGGTTTTTATAAAGATTTTTATTTCCAAGTTGTGTGATATCTACGGTATGTGAAATCAATGGTAGATTTGGATACATACATACATATACATACAGTTGCATTCAAATACCTGCTTTATCATTATATGTATCAAAAGGCATTAACAATCATTCTACAAAACCCATCAGAATGTGCACATGGAAAAATAGAGTCCTTTAAGCCAGAGCTACACCTACATGTGAAACTCAAAATCTAGGATATAACCGCAGAAGTGTCGTAGCTATATGAAAGAAGAAAGCAGATAAACCAGTTTCACAGACACCCCCCTCAAAATGCTTTATTCAAACTCTAAAACCGTGTAACAACTAACGATATTACACATTCCACAGTGTTTATACACCAATAGCGAAGTCGGTAAATGATTATATTAAAGTAGCCTGTAAACAGATTTATCAAGTTTTAACGAAAATTAATATTTAATCTTATAAAGGCTGCTTTGGCGATTTGAATGCACTATCAGTGAACGATCTTTAGTATCAGTCACAACAAATTACTATGGTATTAGGGTGGACAAAGATGTAAATTTAAATCTACTTTAAACTAGAGATATAATGGATTTTACGTGATTAATGGGGGATTTAGACAGGCACAGCGACAGGTTATTAGCTCTATACAATAATAACACGTATTTCCCTTGACCAAACTGTTACAAACACACAGGCCTATACGACAATTACATACATTTCCCTGGACTGAACAATTACAAGCTTTCAGGCCTGCCTGCACATTAATGAAATGTTTCTCTCTTAGATAAACTTTTTAAATTTTTATAGTAGGTATCCTCCCAAAGAAATAACTACACACATCTTACTTTACTGGAATTTCTATTCTGGCCTTAAACAATGGATTCACTTCATACTTAATGACGTTCAACTATTTATTATTCACAATGCTTCAAGGCTAATGTAAGTATGAAAGTCAGACATGCACGATATTTAAGGTTAAATTCCAAGAAAACATGTTCATTTGCAAGAATTCAATCAAGTTTGTTTGTGGTTTTTTGCTGACATTGCAAGGGGCACTCAGGTTGCAAGCAAATATATATGGAAAGGTTTAATCTAATGGGAACAGTAAGTAATAAGTATAATGGCACTATGTGATCAACTAGCGAGTAGCGAACTTCTTTGGCTTGTACAAGTTATTTAGGATTATCACTTATAGGTTTATGCGATGACTGAATGTACAAAAGATATAAAAATAATTATTTATATAGCAAATTCTTCACCAACTATTTCATTATGTTATAAGAGAATTTTTCAACATCACATCAAAGTATAGTCTAAGAATGCATTAGCTTGATTAAGTCGCAAGTTTTTCGTTTTTAGTGTGTTTTCGGCTTTGATTGTTAAATCAAATATTAAAGTACCGGTAAGTATAATTACTCGATCAGACAACGGTACATCCATGGCAAATAAAAAGGTGACTTATGTCTACAGTTCTGCTTAATAAACACTTTGTTGTAGTTTGAAGAATTGAGGGGAAAAGTCTGACCAAATTATTTAGTTGAACAAAGAAAGAAAATATCCAAAAGCCATACAGGCAAACTGTTTCTTCTTGTTAGATATATTCTTGAGGACAAAAGTTAATATAATGTAGTGAAGATAAAGTTCTGTATGGTTTGAAACGAACAAAACATGATCACATCCCAAACAAAACAAATGAACGAGACCCCAATTTATCCAATATTTTGTTTGCATAATGACATGTTTCTCTATTTATTTTTATTATTTGCAGCTTTTCAGTGAAGTTTTCACTCTTAATGTGATACTAGCAAAATAGTTTCAACATCGACAACCTGGCACTGCCATCCCCTATTTTAAAGCTGTCAACTCACACAGATCATTCATAAAATTCAACAAGCACCTATTTGATACTGATCACAAGACCAAGTTTATATATACAACCCTGAATTAAAATGCCACAAAAACGAACATTTAAAAGTAAACGGCAAACATGTCTAACTCCTTCTTTGCTTAATAACACTACAGTCAGGTTTGCTTTTCAGTGGCCGATGTATTAACGGTTTATTACAAGGATGATAATGGGACATGTGTTATGAATGGTAAACTAGATTTGAATGTGATGACCTTTTAACAGTCAGCAAACATCTATTTTTCTGTCCATGAAGATTTTGTCAAATTCAAATCATGGCCATCACTCAAGTGTAAAAATACCGAAGATACTTGTTTTAAACTTTAGCGAGTGCAATATTTTACTACCGTACTGATACAGTCTTACTTATGTTAGGAATTACAGTTTACACTGTATAATTCAATACATCTCTACAACAGAATAACCTAAGTTAACTCATCTAATACCATGAGAATAAACATGTACATGTACTGATGTAGGTATATTATATATATAATGTCAACTATTCAAATACAAACAATAACTGGCTTTTGGGTTGAATTTGAATTTTGGAGCCTATACGTAATTAAGTATACCGGTACATCAAAGGAAACATACACGCCTTTACAAAAACATGGACTGAATTGGACAATAATCTGGCTCAGTGTAAAATCATATAAAAGCCGTGACACCATTGTTTAAAGCATTACACTGATGGAGTTATATGAATAGAATTACTGAAGGGTTTAAACACAAGCTTAAGAACTTCAGACCTTGATCATTTTGTTTTAATGTTTGAGTTTTCAGAGGCACTCATCTCAAATAGCGGTAAATCTTGATTAGTTTACTCAACTGTTAAATTAATAACCATCAGTTAACGACGACCTAAGCATATTCATTTCAACCTCAAATTCTTCAAACCTCTTTTAAAGCTACACAAACTACTGTACATGTATCTAAAATCTCAGTTCAAAGCAGTTGATTTCAGGTTTAAACATAAGGAAAATCTTATACAGTCAGGTATGATATATATAGTAATATATACATGTACATGTATTAAAGCTGATATAGCCAAGCTTCAGAGCAATTTTCAGGGAATATCAAAATGTTTAAATCCCTTGCAAAGTTTGAAATCGTATTTCATGTTATACGTTTGCGGTTTGATAAAAAATTCTTTCAGATGTTAAAATCAAGCAGCATATGTTACATGTTCCTGGTGTTAAGAGGCTTTTCCTTTTTGAAAACCATCTGGCCCTCACACTTAATACTGCCCTAATTCCTTTTTACAAGCTGATCAATACATGTTAATAGGTAGAGGTGACTAACACTATTTCTTCTACAGTATTAAGTGCACTGTTACAGAAAGAGACACATGTATAATTCACATCTCTCTAGCCGATACTAAGTACACATGTCTTAATTATTGATAAAAAAAGTCTAAACACAATCTTTATTACAGTTGGGGAGGCTCTTATTGCAAAACCCCTTAAGCTTAATGACACTGTTTAATTGACTTTACTGTTTCTGCATAAATTATTAAATTTACAAAATCAAGAAGAAAAAAAAACACTTAAAAAGTTAAATTAAATGATAACACTTTTTTAACAATTTCTAAAGTTTAACATATCTATACGTACATAGCTCTGTCTCTAAGATGTTTCTATAGATGGTATTGTTCAACTCAGTTTGGCATCATTTATAGGCAGAATTTGAGCTACATGTAAGTCAAAATAAGTTATTTATAAAAGGAAAATAAATTTCGTACTGGAGTCTCAGGTCAAACAAGAAGTTTTTCATTGACATGCAAATTGTAATGGTATAGTCAATTGACAGTTAAATCCAATAACATATAAAGTTACATTACAAGACGATAAAACTGACAGACTTGAAATAACAAGACTAAACTAAAGTATTCCACCTGAAGTCCCTAGATAATTGAAAGTTTTGTCAATAGTAATGCAATTGGTAGCAATGTAAGATCAGAAAGTATATCCAGTCAACATTTACAAATAAAGTCATGATGCATGCAAAATGTTGGTCTTGATTGTAGTCATAATTCAAGTACGACAGTTACACACTTGTCACCATATATGCAAACACAGCACATTATGATTTTTCAAGAGCATGAGTACCTACCATAGAGATCAGTTGATTGTAATCCATTTGCTTTAACAAGTTTTGAATCACTATGAGTGATGTGTATTGGCATGGGCTGTCTCGTTTTGTGTTCTTTCTGCCAGTTCTTCAACTCTTTCATGATTCTACCTTGCATGTTTTTGGGGGGCAAGGCTGGTGGTCTATCTTCTGTAGCTTTCTGGTATGGTGGCGGTCTGTCAGGCCTACCAATTGGAACTTCATGGTTCACCCTTGGATTGTAGCCAGGATCTGGTCTTTGCTGGCGATATAAACTCTCCCCAAGGGCACTTTTGGGTCTCAGATTTTGACTAGTCCTAATTTGGTCACTTTTTCTGTAGTGAATCATATCATCACTAGACCTATAAACATGATGATTCTGGTCATGATAGCGAGTGTTTCCATTCCGCTCTAACTCTGCTTGATTTTGATAATCTGCTTTGGAATTCTGTTTGACTGTAGCTTGCTGAATTTGATCACGGGTATAAATTTGATTTCTTAGTTCAACATTTTGTGATTGTAACACGTTATTTGGCCGTACAGTTGCAGTATTGGTTCCTGCTACAATCTGACTCCCCATCTTAGGCTGACTTCTTTGTACTGGGTAGTTCCCTTTATGGTCTTTTGTACTTGGTACTCGTTCTATGTTCATGTAGTTAGCCATATTTGCATAGTTACCATTATGTTCTGGCTTCTTTGATGGCTTCCGATGAGTGTCCGGTCCAGAGGTCTTCTTTGCCGCCAAGGAAACTGGAGCCGTCGATTTAGCTGTGACAGGAGGATGGGCAGTTTGCACATTGTTCTTCAGCAGAGACATTTTTAATCCTGTCACAAAATTATCAAAACTGAGTCTACCACTACGAGGTGCCACTTTTCTTAGAGCTTCAATTACCCCACCTGGTAAACCTGTAACACCTTCGTCGTGCCACCGAGTTTCAATGTCGCGTAATCTAACATATCCCGTTCGATCTTCGTCCAAAATGTCAAAAAGGACCCTTAACGAGGTAACGAATTGTTTTGGCAGTCCGTCAACTGCGGTTTGTTGTCCGTTCATTTTTTTCACCTTGCTCTTTCACTCGCAATGTAAACAAAGTTCGTCTGATACTGACATCTGTTTTTGTTTCAACTGAAGTTTCCGGCTAATCTACGATGTAAAACGTGATTTGATTGGTCGAGAGTTCGGCATCATTGGAAATAAAAAATCGTAAATTAACGAAATCTATTTGATAATTTATTTTACCAATTCGAACATTTTTTTCCGTACACACAAATCTAGGAACATATCGAAATGTCGTTTTAATAATTTTAAATAAGGGGCTACTCCAACAAATAACGGTACTTGTATAAGTGCAAATTGTAATTGGTTCCAAAATTATTTTCGTCTAATTATTTTAGAAAGACACCGGACCCACGGACCGACAGACAACGTGAAATTTGCTGTCTTTTACCATGAAATAGACATTTCCCTGGACGAACGACAACTTTAAACAAGGTATTGGTGTAGCTGTCCATGCACCGTAGTCAACTATTCCGATTATTCGCACACTTTATGAAGTTAATCGACCACTGGACCGGCTCTGCCAACACTGGATAACCGTGAAAACCATTGCATCTTTCGAATTGGATTGAGATATGAATGTATGCAGTTATAGTTCTACAAAGAAAACGCTTCGCATTTGAGCTATTTTCTGTTTGGCAAATGCGGTGTTCTTCACATTTAGCTCAAAAACACGTATAGTTCCGACATCAAACCTATGTCGGAACGTTCAGAGGCCGAAAAATCAGTTTCATTAGTAAGTTTTCGGCAACGTGCATTAGTTATTTGGAAAGAACAGAGTAAATACATCAATATACACAACAAATCAACGTTGACATACTTTTAAACATCTTTAGCAGCCTCTTAAACCAAAGACATGTCACATTTCAACCTTGTATGCATATGGTTGCGCGCGCAAATGCAAATGAGATGTTAATGAGACTGGCCAGATCTTAAGACGAAAATTTGAGTTTGATTATTTTCTTAAAACTATGCAGTCGTTTTAAATATGCTTTAAAGAAAATTATAGTATATACAGGGCTCCAACAACTGGGGGGCACGGGGCCTGCCAAAATCAATTTTGGGCCCCTCTAATTTTGCCAATCGACACACGGGTAGACGGAAATCTTATATCAATTATTCAAGGCGGAGTCAGTCGCCTGTCAGTTTTGTCGGAACAGCCAAACCACTGACACGAATTACCGATCGTTCTATTGTGTACACATCGTACATGCATATACAGTAAAATGTTAACGCACTGTGATGAATTATCTGAATAGCTATAACTATGAACTATTTAATAAACCCTTAATTGCCAAAAATTATAAATAACTACTATAAGAAAAAGACATACCCAAAATTACCGATGTCTAAAATTCAACTAACAAAATCCTCTGCCTGTTAACGTTCGTTTCCATACGTAATACTTTTACTTTGTTAATAAACATAACACAATTTATTCATAACAAATGGTTATTGAAATCTCTTCACCACTTAAAGATCCCGCTAGTATATTATAGTGATATCCCAAAGAAAACACGCTTGATTCCTGATGCTCGGTCAAAACCTCTTCATTTTTCCCGCCTAAAAACGCACTTGGTTGGAATGATCGATATTTTAACTGTGATTGTTTCACACACTTGAAAGCTTTGGATATAATTCAAACTTCTTCACGTCACGTATGAAACTATAGCAGTAGAAAGAAATTGTTAAAGTTATCCAAGCTTTATGAAATCAACCATGTAGAGGGCGTGAACATATATAACATGTACAAACTACTATGCATAGTATATAATGATCATCACTTAATGCATTGTGCATTCTGTTATGTGAAGTTTTGAATGTCTTGACTCTATACAAGTACCACGGCGCCATCGCGAAAACAGGTGACAAATAGTCTTTACGTTGCCGTTTTCAGTCTAATACTTAATACTTATACCAAGGTTGTCAAGGCATTTACATGAAAGTTGCTATACATGATACTTATGAAGAGTAGCTGTGCATGACATTTGTTTTGTGAAGTTTGGCACAGGGGTTCCGGAGTTATGCACCTTTTTGAAATTGGTATATCCATATAGAGAAAGTTTGTGTCTCAAACATCTTCAACAGTTTTCAAGTCCTCTATAAAAAATAATCATGGTTTTTCTTATTTCCTTTGACAAATTTGAGATGGGGTGTATACTCATCACAATCAGTGATAGTTTTATATTTAATAGATAGTTATGGTTAACATTTATTCAGACATTTACAATCTCCATATCACATGTAGTAGGCTCTTTGG
>ENA-OREC01001171-OREC01001171.1-marine-metagenome-genome-assembly--contig:-NODE-1171-length-12732-cov-11.731648_pt1 | contig 12732 bp, 3 predicted proteins | sample MGYA00248626_ERZ508543 | MGnify/ENA primary metagenome ERZ508543 (study PRJEB26211, sample SAMN05518279) | marine metagenome | isolation source: Puget Sound, Washington, USA | host: Bankia setacea... | reverse complement strand
AAAACTGCAAAAGACAAATGAAAGTAAAAGGGTGACAAATTATCCAAAACAATGTAGGAAAACCTGGTGTCAACCCTACAAAGCACCACAATACCACTGAATTAGACTAGCAGTGGCATTAATGACAGAGGTGGGGCAAATAAGCTGCAAGAAAACTCTATAACTGCCAGGAGAATCCAACTGCCAACTCAAATGTTGTACCAGTTAGAGTCAGTTTGCAGCAAACAGAGACACCAAAAGGGTGCAGCATTACAACCCTTGCTGTTCTTGTAGTTGTGGTTAAGGGCTTGGCTGGGAAAGGGGGGACCTGCCATGGATTGCATTTCTATAACTGACAAGTACTAACTAGTGAAGCTTAATTGTATCTGACAGTACATTCACCAATGATTGCACATGAGTCAAATATCCTGTTGATATTGCTTCTATCTAGACTTTTGTTGTGGCATTGTTGTATTTTGCTTTAAATATACATGTATCTGTTTTTCTTGCTTGGATACACAGTCTGTTGGGGTGGTCATTTCATAATATTTTATTAACAAAATCGAAATGTCAGAATTAGAAAAAAAGCAGTTTCTCCAACCTATAGACCCCAAACCATACATGTTCTGGAACCAATCAGCATAGCATGACTTGTTTTCAATTTAAGACTAGTTTACTTTTTTTACCAACAAGCAATTCTTTTTACCCACAAGTTAAGGATTTCATCTCAAAAGTTGTAAAACTAGCCAGCAACCTGTTGACAAGTTAAAACTAAGGTCAAGAGCCCAGTTAACAACCAGGACTCTCAAAGCTTAATTTTTAACAGTCCAAAACACAGGGGTTCACCCCAAAAAACTATAAATGCAAATTAAAGTCTGGAAACCTGACACTGGACCAAATTATCTTGTTAAATTACTAATTGATTTATGTTCCACAGTCCATTCAAAACATAAAAATGACCACATTCAGTTTCTGCACAAACTAGGAAAACCAGTCTGGCCATTCTTGGGTTAATAGTCTTTAAACCCAGTCAATATGTTTTTAACGACAGGAGTTACTTTCAAGAATAGATTTTAATAGATAGAGCCCACAGATAATGGCTTGAAATAAATGCAATTTCTATAGATTTAAAGGAACAGCTTTTAAAAGTCCTTCAATCCCCTGGTATGCTAATGCTGTTTCTGAAATTAAATTAATAATTTTCCAGCCAGCTTCACTGTGAGAGGTTTAAGTCAAGAATGTTAAATTCACCATGCCTCTGTAATCTTGGTGTTAAAGAAATTAAATAATTAGAATTTTATGAAGTGGAAACAAGGCCTGGTCAAATGGATGAGAAATAGGGATGGTGGATTTTTGGCGGGGAACAGTGAACACTACCCCCCTGGAATTGTGGGTAAACAGTGCTGCCCTCTATATAAACATGGCCGACTTTAGCTGTATCAAGTGTGTCAAGAGTGGCATTAAAACAAACAAAGATGCAAATTACTTGTGCTCTGTGATTTCTTGGGAAAATGGGAAAAATGAATGTTGTAAATGCAGTTTCCCCCTTCCCCAGCTGCCCAAATAAACTTGTCAAAATCTAAGCAAATAAATAAATAATACATAAGCAGCAATAGGCAGGCTTGTTCAAACTATGGGGATAATTGTGTTTATTTGTTTGTCCAGGGTTTAGCTGATATCTTAAATCATCAATGAGTAGCGGCCTCAGTGTAGATAACAGAAGGACATTTATAGATACATGTACAGGATGTGAGATATCGGGGTAGAATAAACATACCTCGTCTATATCAGTGTCAAATCTTTAATTGACCGATTACATACAGCTGATAATTAAGAAGAGTAATCTACAACTAGTACTGACTCTACTGTTAGCAGAGTTGTCCTAGTTGTATGAAATCTCATTCTTCAGTGTTCAATTTGATTTTTATTAATTTTAAAAAATCCCATTGTGTCCTAAAAAATGAGATAAGGTATTTATAATTTGTTTTTTTGTGTGTTTTTTTAGCGTTCGACTTTTGTCGGTTCTGCGTGGTCATTCGGTTTATAAGTAATAGCTCTGAAATATTGTTTGAACACTTACTTATATTATGGGGAAAAACACGCTTAAATTATGCAAACTTTTGAAAAACTGTCATAGGCTTAATATTGGGGTAGCTTCATAAGCAATTCTAAAGGCTAACTTATACTCTGGTATTTTAACTTTTTTTTTCGTTTCCCATACTTTTATTTGATGACTCATTTTAAAAGAGCAGCTAACAGATTTCATTTAATACAGAAACAAACAAATGTGTGTAATTTATCTCCTGCGTAAGAGCAATAAGTGGTGAAATTCCCAAGACTGCATGGTAAACGCTAGGGCACAATATCTAATTACATGTTTTTTGGGTAAATCTTTTAAGAGAGGTGCTGTAGATGGGATCATGGACTGACGTCGATTAGATAGTGACAAAAATCGCCCCATCGTCACATAGTTCACGGCATGAAACCCTACTGCAGCTAGCAATATCAGCGTTACTGTCGCCCCCTTTACTTGACGACGCGAAAATCCCTCGCAAAATAAATCACCAAATAATGAGAGTTTATCTAGATCCAAAACAGGGCAAGGATTAGCCTGAAACAAGAAACAAATCCCACAAAACATCCGTAGCTTTAGCCCCAACATCGCAAAATAAAACATAAAACTCAATTACGACTGTTTGCATTATTTTTTACCCTGCTATCTGTTAAGTCATTGTAAAGGGTTTACTTGTTGGGTGTAATGAGGTGAGGAACTACTTAAGTGGGCATTGTTTTACATACACTTGTAATGAATAAAGTAGTTCTTCCCAAATATGGTAAAATTATGAAAACGAAAAGAACGCCATACGCATTTACAATCCACGCTCTTCACTTATAACACCAATACTGATGTGGGTCAATTTAAAGTTTGTATATTTTCTATCTAATAAGTTAACTCTGGATTCTGCAATGTATAAGTAAATTCATTTTTTTGTTTTGCTTTAGCCATAATGAATTTATGTATATTTTTGCTTAGAAAGCTGCAAGAATGAATAAAACACAAAAACTGAATGTTCTGCGTGAGTCTATGCATGTCTGAACTGTGCCAAAAATATTCAAATATTGGCCCCACCAGAGTTTGTTGATAACAGCGGAGACTTGGACATTTGTACGTTAGAACCTGCCTTAGAGAATGCATAGTTACCACATGACCCCATTCACTGTTTTTACGTTGTCCTATCAAACATGCATAGCAATGAACGCCTCACTGAAACTCTCTGATTTTATTGTAAAGAATATCACTGAAAAGGTTGATAACTTTGAACGTGTTTTGCAATTGTGTTATCAGCTTCCACCCTTTTCAAATCTCTTGGCACTTTGCATCTAAGGTCAGCTGATTAAACAATAACCAATTTCTGAAATGTCTAAAATTAACTGAAATATAGCACTGGGCACTGGTTCTTTATCGTAACCATGTTTCAATGATGTATGCATGTACTTTGAATCTTACACCTTTTTCTTTGAAACTATATCTGTATGGCAAATTTGGATATGCACAATTTACTTTGCATGTCTTAACAGGCCAAACTACAGGATCATAGATTGAACATTTAGAATATGGATTAGACTATAATCACAAATGACTAGCAATTTTCATTTTTAAAAAAAATTGGCTGCAAACCATACCTGTCATCGGTATGTCTAACTCACTAAAATCATATTGTCTAAAGCATTGTTTATTACTGCCCAGACCATCTTTTACACCCTTCCAACCCATGCCCCTAGTCAAACATCTGTCCAAATTATCAGTAATTTACCTCTATTAACCACTCAAAACCGGGCTTTCCTTTCAATATCTTGTTTTATAATCTAAGATATTAAATGCAAGTCATCCATGACCAACACGATCTCTTTATAACAGCTCAGAGTTCTTTTGTACCAGGTATGTTTAGTTATTATCAAAACCAAAATACTTCTCAATTCAGGGAGCCAGGCTACTCGACCATGTGTATATAAATAACAGGTTGCCTTTTGATTTTTGTGTACATGCATTGCCAAAATGTGATCAGGGTCATGTTCGTTAAACACATAACAAAGTCACATGGTTAGCTTGTATATGACGGCAAAATCGTTGCAACTTCTAAGTGTGAGAATACCCAAATTTGCGAACCAAACTTGTTACAAACATAGATTTATATTCGGCCAAGCTGTTGTCACAGATATTACGATAGTGCAGAAAGTGAAAACCACAATAGATCGGAGAAAAGCGCGGGCCTTACTGTAAATTGTCTGTTAAATGACTCTATCCCACCTTGACAAGTTGACAAGCCTTTGTTGTCGATAGAACAAGAAGGGTGCAATTATCTCACCTTGTAGTGGGCACAACCCCCATGTAGCATTGAAAACTGCCTGTAGTATAACTGTACCCATAGAACATCAATATCTTACACCTTGTCGCCAAACTGACCCATCTGCCCGTTTTAATTCTTATATACTTACACCAGTATCACATTAACTCAAGAGATGATGTGTGGCAATAGTTTAACCCAAAACTGTCCTAACTTATGCTCTTTTTTATATCTCAAAAGAACAGTTTTGCGTTGACTTGTTTGCATCAAAATGTCATTACATCTGTTGCCAGGCAGGTTCGAAAGATTTCTAACTGTAAAATAGGGGACCGACAATTTTGGGGGGATATTTAACACCATCTCCATGTACTTGTAGTAAACAGCGAGACATGGCATTCAAGCAATACACAAATTTAGGGAAACATTTAACACTAAACTGTTGTTCCATACTGCACAAACAAGGCACAGTACAGTGCACAGTTAGGATGCAGACTTAACAACAAACTGTGATATTTGTATAGTACACAATACAACACAAGCAGTTATAACCCCAATAAAATAGACAACGGTAGAAGCAATGGTTCATGGCGAGCAATCAAATGTCCAGCAGCGACCATCTATATAAAACAATGTATATACAAGTAATGGGCTCCTTGAATCATCACTCTTTAAACTTCAAATCAAAATGTTTATGTGGCTTAATTCATACATTCCAACATATGAATTACATTGGCTTAAAATTAGAACAATGAGAAATACAAAACAGTTCATGCTTTGTCACTCAAGTTTCTGTAAAGCAAATCTTGCAGAACAAAACAAAACGTATATGTTAATTATTTTTCCTTCATTTATAATTCTACTCGTGTTTAACGTTTCTTTTGTAAACTCGCTTTTCAAGTTCTAGGTAATTTCCATATTATAGACTTGTTATCGAAGTTGAGCATAACTATATAGAACTTCTAATAAACCAGTTCAGAATGTTGGCCTGTTATAAAACCATGACATGTAATTGAATAACTTTCACGAGAATCATAGAAAGGGACAGTTTTGAAGAACTAGTAATATTCAAATAGTTTAAACAACGGGCCCCTTTTTTACACTGCACACATCAACTTTTGATATTTGACGAAAAAATGCACAAATGCTTCATTCTTCACTGTCACATTGTCGCATTTTCTAATCAAGATACGCACACAATACACTGCTCTATTGGGGCAATAACTACATGTAGCAGAAACACTTCCGTCAAAGAATAGACCCAATGTTTGTGTAAAGGCCTATAGCAGATACAATCAAAGGCCTTCAAACCTTCAAAATCATGTAAATTTAAAACGCATTTGAAATATTTTCGTGATTAGTCATAGAAAAAATGTGGACAATGTTTTTTGACAAGGAAGAGCTATTTCCCACCAAGTGTTTTATTTAAACTTTGATATTTATCTACCGTCTGCTGAAAAATTGTTTCAATTATCGATACATGTAGTTGCACCAGCCTGATGTATTTCTTGAACTTCATTTGTAAGCATTTATCCTCTTATACAGTCAAAATCATGTGAACAAGGTCGTGTAATATGTTTTTAACCATTTATAATACAACCTATGGCATCAGCATAAAAGTTAAAACGTAATAATATAATTTGATGGGGTGAAAGTGATACATTTCCTAAGTGCTATTGAGTAAAGAAGTAGACAGACCCCTTTGTGCTTTTGCCCCTCAATGTATAGGTATTCACTTTTTACATCAATGGCATGTTCTCTTAAAATATAAATTTTGCGACAGTTTTGCTTTAAACCACCTTGAATAAATATTTCTATCAAAGATCCGTCAAATATCTAAAAGGGGGCACATATTGGTTGACAACATTCTTTCAGTAGCTATAAAGCATATCATTTTATTATTTTTTTAGGACGAAAAACAACCTGTGCGTCCCTTTAACACAGTTTCCTTGTTTCTCACGTTGACGGGCCAATCGCGACTACGAAGCGTAACCGATCGAGAGCAGGTGCAAAGCCAAGTGGAGACATAAGACATTTCTCCCCACCTCTCCCCCAGTATAAAACCATTGACATAAATACAATACACACATAGGGGATGCTCAAAACATTTTTACCAACATTTTAATACCAACTTAGGACAGTTTTAGTAAGCAGTGAAATTATGAAGCATAAAGTCACAGCATTCAAGTTATGGGTTCTTTTCTGGGACATTTATTCAATATTATAAATAGTTTGTGTATTTTTTAAGAGCACGACAATTTCACTTTAGTACCAATATAATCGTAACAGGAACAAATTTAGCGTTTACATCTGTATGTGTAAAACCTTGTGAACTTTTTAAACGTCCCTCGCGACAGTTTTTTTTCATTTACAGTTTGAAACACAATGGATAGCCTACCAAGCTTCATATGACAGTTCAAGATTTAACAAAAAAGAGACAATATTTATGATAGTTTAGAAGTATCGTTTCAAACGCAAGCGTGTAAGTCTTGTGTCTAAATTTGGGGTACGTTGGTATTTTTGTCAAAGTTAATTTTTGGGGGTCCACAAGTCTTGTTATTTCAGTTTATTTTTTAGCAAGGTCTAACTTTCACCCATACTAAACCTTCTATACCATTTCTTACATTCTGAATCACTTGCTTGCTCAGTTATTGTGTAACAGTACTTTGTTATTCTTAAGATCTGATTTACTTTACTTCAGTTTGTTTGTTTTAAAAATTCAATCCCTATTAACTTAATACCTTTTAAGCTCTTCTTAATAAAACCGGACAAAGGGGACAATGGGATTTATTCACAATATTTCCTTTATCTTTATTTAATGTGTAAACAGAAAATCCCTCTACTGCAGTGAAATTATTATGCAAATATTTAATAGCATTGTTTGCGAATCCCTTTTTGGGCCCCCCTGCGGTAATTGTCAAAGGTAACTACCATTCAAAGCTTTGGTTCAACACATGGGCTCTAGCTAACCCTTTCTACCGTAATATTTGTAACTGTTTTATCCCTGTGACCCCTTATGTATAGGAAAAGGGGGTCCGATATATAGAAAACAGGACAATTGCTATTTCAAGGGTCTGTAGCCGTCAACACCTTATGAGAAGAGACTAGCATTGGTTTGAATGGGCTGAAACGGGTTTTGGTTAAACACAATGTTGCGATTCCGATGTGTCAATAAGCGATGACAGTCCTTCAGGTTGAATAGTCAGGAAGTGCCAAAGTTGTGATGTATGAAAAGGAAATATTGATACAAAATGATTGAATGAAAAATTTTGTCCAAATATTCACTTTCTTAAATTTGGACTGTGTAAAATGCAAATGAAACAACAAGAAAAGCAAAAAGTGACAAGTGACACTAACAAAAAAGAAGAGATAAATGCTTGAAGATGATGAAAAAACACAAACTCTTGAATTTACACAAAAGAAAACCCCAGAAACCATTTTCAATCACCATGAAGATAAACAATTAGATAACTGGCCACTACAGTCATGTACTTTGATTTATCTAGAATATACTGGTGTCTGTTACAAAATGTTTTGTTTGCTTAAATAACATGATAACATTCAAACATCAAAAGATTCTTAAGCAACAAGCACAAGACACAACCTTTTTAACATTGACCAAGCTAATTGGAGAATTTTATTAAAAATAAATGACAAAGTAAGTTAGCTATGAATACACAAAACAACATCAAACCATGCAACAGTCATTAATTAAAACCTCTCAAAAAATAGCTGACATCTTGTAAATAAAAACCACAACGTAACTAAAATTCCCGTTGTTAAAAATACCTCGTAAATGTTTCTAACCAACAATTAAAAATAAGTTTCTAAAATGTTTAAAAAAAAAGATCTTTTTTTTTAAACAATTATTTCATCTCCTAACAATAAGAGAGATGGTTTGTTTTGACAAATTCTTGGCACAGGTACTGCATGTAATAAAACTGGGCTACACAACACCTTAGAGCATGTGTCTGTATTCATAGAACTGCGAGAGAAGTAACGGTAATAGACACTCCAACCAGAGAACAGGTTTACTCCATGTTGAGCAGCAATTGTTGAAAAGCTCACACACCAAACCTGCTGCTATCACCGAAAAAAAAAGAGTCTGCCACAAACCTAGAGTGTATGTATTCGTAAAATTCTCAAATGCTTACCTAATTTCCCCATACAGCCAGAAAATGTTCTCACGGAGCTTGACAGAACAAAGAAAGAAAACTCCTAACCCCAGCAAAAACAGTTGAAACTCGTAACAAGCGTACAAGAACAGGCACCAGCATTTGCATGACTGGGGCGAATTTTAAAGGCAATTGTTGGCATTCGTTTATCTGTAACAACGATGCTTTCATGTTTGTCTGCAAAATGTTCTGTTTGGCTAACGTTTAGGCTTTAAAAAATTTGTTGCTAAGTTTTTGTTCAATGTTTTGCAATGCCAAAAAGTTGTGAAAATACTTGCATGAGCGCTGAAAAAGTGTCTGTTTGGCAGAAGTTGAATATAGTTGTACCATTATTAATGCAACTTGATATTTATAGTTTTTTCCACCAGCACACAGACCTAACAAAATGCAACTATACATGTGTCAACAAACCTAGAAATCAAACACTGTGTTGGCCATATTAAACTAAAAATATGAAACATGTAACTTGTATCTAGATTGTCACTCTTCGTGTTGCTGTTGTCGTTGTTGTTTTCATTGTAAGAGGAATAAGAACGCTTGGAAAATATTTGATTCTATGATCAATATTTTGAAGTGTGAACAACTTTACATCAAACACAATACCGGTCAATCTAGGTAACACATCTTAATGGCACTTTGGAGCATCAGTAATCACTGTCAGACAGTTGACATAAGTTTATCCCTGACACCAGGTGTGATATACGAACTGCAGGTGGCCAATCAATGTTTACAACGGTGGACCAAAACAAAGTGAGATACAGGTACTGGTCAATTTGATACCACTTGTAGAAGAGTTTTACAATCCATGTGTCAATCTACTACAATCAACAGCTCAGAACTTGATACATGTCATGATGTGTCTATTTGCCGTTACTCTGTCTGTTATGCTCTATCAATAAATACCTGTATAATTCCAAACGAGATCCCAATTAATATTTTCACCTTTTAAATTGATTGTTTCTTTTATTTATTCATGAGTGTTATCATAATAAAATATAGCATAGTCTGTGATATTGTTTGGCTATTCAAAATGTTTTCAGAAATGCATGTTGCTGTATTAGCTGATGTTGTGCTTCTCACACAAACCCCTGCAGCAAAAATCTTTCAAAAATTGTCCCCTTTGCGAAATCTTCTCACAAACAGAGCTACCAATGTCAATCATCAAATAAAACCTTAAACAACCTTCTCTTTTGACTGACACGATCTCTAATTTTCTGGGAAACACCGCAAACAGTTCACATAATTCACCCCTACACCACTTGGCAGCCCTTGGTAATAAGTGTTAAACAATATGTGACGACCCCTTTTGTGCTACCAGTTTATCAAGAAATTTGTTGAAATTATCTTAAAAATTTAATTAGTATTATCTAATTAGAGCTATCAATATCAAATTGGAAAATAGATTCTCTGGGAAAGAACATATTTGAAGGCATCCAAAGGTGCAGAACACTGTGAGGGTTGAATGCAAAAAGGGCTATATCTGCTTCTTTATTCAATAGCGATTAGAACAGTTTCGCTTTCAACCCTCGTCAAGTACTTTGAACTGTCTTTCCCGTATTCTCTTTCTCGCCCATGTCTCGCTTCTCCTCTCCTCGCTCGCTTAATTTCATCGCGATAAAATTTAATTACAGGACACCAAGGCACAATCTACACAAAAGACACATAATTAACACCAAAGAAGCACATTTGACACAAAAGAAACATGTGAACCCTACACATTGGGGGTTAAAAGAGATGAGTTTCATTATGTGTTTAAAATGTAAATGACGATTTTTAATTGTTGATGGGAAATAACTTCAGATGAGTTAAGATTTAGTGATGGGCAACTAGCAACTAACTAGCAACTTATGAATACATGAAACAGCAAGAAAATTAACAAAATAGTTAAAAACACTATGAATTTCCAGATTTTGTTATCACATTGAACTGCTCATGCAAAATCAACCTTCTGAGGAAAAAACAATAACTTCTTAATACATGTATTAATATTCAAATATTGCACACAAAAATCACAGTAATGAATACAATTATTTATAACAATTTTAAGGAATGTTTATAAAATGTATCAAAAGAGAGATTTTCAGTCATACATGAGCAGTAATAGGAAGGTGAGAAGGTGAAGATATAATATCAGTCCTTTCATGAATTAATGTGTACTCAACATTTAATAGCCACACCACACAGAATCTGCCATGTTTCTTAGTTTGCTAATCTCACTTAAGTCATAGTTAATGCTTGCAGAGTTTCTGAAGGTATTTAATTGGAGTTACACCTAACTGAAATCAAAATCTGGTGAGTTTTGATAATGATCTGGTGAGTGTTGAGTATGATTCAAACGATTCAAACAACACGAACACTATGTAGGCTTTTGTAAAATATATAAGAAAAACGTACGATCTTAACCTCCAAAATTACGACATATAATCCCTTGCAATATGAATAACTCTGATGGTATCTGCGAAAGAATCTCAACCAATTATTTAGGCTAGCTTAATCCCAATGTTTATGTGCTGAAACCTATAATCTTAGCAATTACACACCATTTTAAAAAAAAACTACATATAATTTGAGCGAAAAAGAGATTTACGTTCCCTTTGACATGTCGTACAATTTAGATAATTTTGTTATTTGTACAACACATTATTTTGGGGGCTAAAACTTGCCATACATTTAGTATAATCTTATAACCCATCATATCAAACACTAATGGTCTCACCCCCTTAAAGTTTGACTAATCACATTTAAAGCAGAGAAAATCAGATTTTGAAAGTGTTAATGTACGATAAAACCATTGGAAAAGGTGCTTTATTGTTTCTCGTTTTGTTGACATATAACTTTAACATTGATGTAAAAGTTCTCCAAAATGTGATCAACTTCAGCAATTTTGTGTGTTTCTGTCTTTATAAACAATTATTGCAGATTGAATACAAGGTGTTAAATTGCCAGGTAAGGAATTTACAGGGGATATAATAAAGACAAGATTACTCAGTGTGTGTACTATCAAAATTTAACACAAATTCTTATGTCACTCTGGCCATGATAAATAGGGGTAATATCGGCCACTTGTTCTCATTAAATGCACGATAAATACTAGCCCCAGTGAAAAGCCGGGTATTCTGATATAATCCCTCACCTATAACCCTAATTGTTTAGTCAATAGCGTTATCTTCGTTATGACTTTAACTTCAAAGTGAGGCAACAGTTAACAGATTGTAGCGGATAGGTCTACACAAGATAACAGTCCCAGAAACACAAATATGTAAATAAATGACAGGGGCCACCAAACTTGGACGAGAGAAACCCAAACACAGGAAAGATGCGGGTTAATTTCATTACTTGTTTAATTGACTTGACGATAGGGCCTCGATTCACTTCCTGTGACAATGGAATGTGGTCAGATTTACACAGGACTGGTCAGTGAATTCCTGCAGTGGTCAGTTAGAGTCCAGTAGCTGAGTAATCAAGAGAAACTCTCCCACACCCTGTTTCCTTTGTCCAGGTCATTTTACAATTTGAAGGACAGAATTTACAACAAAGTTTGTCAAATCAACTTGTAAAAAATTGCTTATTAAACACAGTGGTCAACATTATGAAAGCAGCAGTTACATACAGTCGTCAAATTGTTATACATTCTAAATGACCAGCGTACTTAGTTCAGGCTGTAAGATTTATACAACCAATTGACTGCCATTTATAAGAAAAACAGAAAATAAGTTCAAACAATGATGAATTAGTTGTGAGTGCAATTGCCTCCATCACTTCATCATTCCGTTACTCTTCTTATACGCTATTTGAACAAGGAAACCAAATGTACTGTATCAAGGTAAACAAAGGAAATTATGAAAGTTGGTCTTTATTGTTTTTGAATTTGTTGCAGACGTAAAATTTTCAAAGACGCAATAAACTGCTGAGTCACACTTCAAGACTCGTTCTTCAAAATCTGAGTTTTCTGACCACAAAATTGCTGCCATTTACTCAATTTTACTCGTATTTTCAAGCATGTGTCTATAAAACTGTTAGCAGATGTCTTTGTGTGCTCAAAACTTTCTCTTTGAGTTTTGCGGTGCTAATTAAAAAACTAAGAAACTAATGATTTCGAGCAAGGAGTTATAATTGTTTGGGAACATTTGAGCTCAATGTTTCTATGAGGAGACTTGTAGTAAATTGTTTTGGTTGGGGTTTTAGGTACTTGAACAATAAAAGAAGGTATCGAAGCACTGATTCGTGTTTTGTGG
>ENA-OREC01001170-OREC01001170.1-marine-metagenome-genome-assembly--contig:-NODE-1170-length-12734-cov-11.608754_pt1 | contig 12734 bp, 7 predicted proteins | sample MGYA00248626_ERZ508543 | MGnify/ENA primary metagenome ERZ508543 (study PRJEB26211, sample SAMN05518279) | marine metagenome | isolation source: Puget Sound, Washington, USA | host: Bankia setacea... | reverse complement strand
GAAATTCCCTGTTTTCGTTTGAGGGACAACTCTTTGTATTTTCATGAGTACTCTCCCTTTTGGGTAGGTATTTCTACCATATGTATATAGTAAAAGTTTGAAATTGTGTTTTCGTTTTATGTTAAGGACAATAATATATGTCTATGTTAACCTTATACTAGACTTTCCTGTAACATATAGAAATGCTTCAGTACTTTGCCAATCAGAATGTGCATGTCTACATCAAACAGAAACATGGTAGTTTTGTTTCTTCAAAGTAGTGGAAATACCTACCGAGCAAATGTACTGAGTTGTCCCTATAACAAAAAGAGGGAATTGACCCTAGCTGTGTATGTACTGGTAATGACTTTACAAGGCTGGTAATACATGAGACATTGTAAGCATTACTTTGGTTACAGATGTGTTTTATGGTGACACAATAATGACAGTATCATCACTGCAAATCTGGGCAAGCGAGGTGAATGCGTCAAAGTTATAGAAAATGATGATTCTGTTACACCAAGTTTATGGAACCTTATCTAAAAGACACCACCCCATAGACACCTGACCAACAATGAAACAAACAGCTACTGTACAAAACATGCATATACACAGATTGATAAAAACACCAACACTCATAGTTTACTTGATTTAACTTATTTCTGAAAGAAAATCATGTAGAAAAGATCATGATGCAACTGTTTCTTCCAAAATCATATTAACCCCCAACACACACACACTCCAGCCCCTTGGCCGACACTCTGATTCAATCATTTATGTATTCATATCACGTTCTATCCCAGACGCCTCAAACTACAGACTTTATTTTTAATCAGCTAATAATATGACAAAACACAAACCTCACCTCACCCTGTTGGACTGGTTTCAAAGGACTCGTTTTTAATGCAACCTCTGTTTCTGTACTATTTAACTATCTATGACACATTATATTAAACATAATTCTCATTATATGTGTCAGTTTTATCTGTTTTTTTCCACAAGGTCAAAGTCAAAGTCATGTGTGCATTGTAGTTAAAGCCTGTCTTTTAAAGTACTACATAAATTATCTTCATCCCTGAAAAGTATCAAAAAGCATAACATTCAATATCTACTTAACTACTCTAGCGTTTCAAATCACGTATGGGTCATTTACATGTATACCAATGGTCACTACTGAATGGTCATCTCCAAGTGAGTAGTACTAAAGGTCAACTTATACATGTATGCGAGGCCATCCCTGATCATTGACCACTTTGATATAGGACGATTATGCATATAACATAACATATTTTGAGTTTTATGCATACCTATTTACTTACATAAACTATGTTATTGACCTGTGTTAATCAGCCACGTGTTGACTTGTAAAATGGTTAATAACTTTGTTGAATGTGTTGAATAGTTCAATTACTGCGTATAGAATAAATGCGTGTTAAATAGTTGTATTGCCAATAGTGAAATGTTCAATAGCTGCGTGTTAAATAGCTGCATGCTACACAGGTACGTGTTCAATAGTGTCACACAAATGCTGGTTTCTAACTTTGTTTAGGAAAAGTTGGCAAACTCTAGTGCTATATAAGCTTAAAGTTCATGCAACACAACAAGAAAAGCTTACTTAATTCAATACAATTTGTTATGATACGTTTATTGCTCTTTTTAAATATTATCCAACGAAAAAAAACCGAATAAAAACAAACATACAAAATGCTAAAAAAAATATCGAAATAGTTCTTGCTTTACTAGTGGGCTTGACTGGTGCATTATGCCTATATAACTTAAATATATGTCTATAGTTAAAACACAAATAGCCCGAAAAGAACACACATATAGCATCCAGATTTACGAACATCTTAAACGCTTTCAAATTCAAAACAACCTTAGACAGTATATCATATGCCAACAACTATTGGTTCCATCAGCAGAGAAGCAGAATGTGACGTATTTATATTGGTATTAAATCAGAACATGAATTGATTACGATAATGGTGAACATGTACATATATGAATAAAATAAGAACAGGGCCAGTTAAACTTCATTGAAAAGACAATCTCCCTAAGAACAGGGCCAGTTAAACTTCATTGAAAAGACAATCTCCCTAAGAACAGGGGCAGATAAACTTCATTGAAAAGACAACCTCCGTAATAACAGGGCCAGTTAATCTTCATTGAAAAGACAAAGTTTCGCTGTATGTAGCAATTGATATGTCTAATATAGTTAAAACATATATCTTTACTGGTAATACATATAACTTATTATAACTGAAAAAAATCCTTTGCGCATATTTTTTTCTCCACAAACACGCTTGCCAAAGTACATGTATTATAAATTTTACGGGTTTGCATTGTCCAGAAAAGAAGCTACACTCAACTAAAGTCTATCCTTAACTCGATTATCCGAACTCAGTTTATACGAATACCATGCATAAATTCCAAGTTGTCAGTCATGTATTATTCCTTTTCATGCATCCTACCGTTAACATTTCGAACAAACGAATTTAGACTGAATGCTGTTTAAAACGTAGCATTAAGGTCACATGCTCGTGGTAGGGAATGTGTCTCATCAAAAGTGTTGCCCCACAGTAGGAGCTTCAGTTTTGGATTTGATGACGTCACAATTCTCACTCTGTACTTTAGATTGTCTGATGTTGCTTCAGGATTATCATGCTCCCGTCCTAGCCTGTTATAACATAGCTTCAGTAATGTCAAAGTCGGGTTCCCCTCCAAGATATCGAGAATTTTGGAGAACCCGTCATTCGATATTCCGCACATGTTCAGGCCCAATGTTCTGATATGTTTGTTCCTATCTAAGGCATTAGAAAGCTTCATGATGCCTTGGTCCCCGATAAAGTTCACACTAAGGTCTAAATGACGTAGAGATTTGTTGGTCAAAATAACGTCCGAAAGTATGCCACATCCGGATGCTGTTATACCACAGTTTTCAAGATTTACCTCCCTTAGTGAAGAGTCATCCTTCAAATGACGTAAAAGCATATCAATTCCGGCGTCCCCTATGAAATTTCGGCTTAAGTCTAGTTCTGTGACATGTTTACCGATCTCTAAACCTTCTAGCAGACACCCACAGCCAAACCAAGTTATACTGCCACTTCTTAACCTCAATTTCTTCAAACTTCGATTCACTTTCATCATGTCGGCTAGGGCAACACAGCCAGTATCACCAATGTCCAAGAAACTTAAGTCCAATTCACCCAAACCAGTATTCACTCTTAAAGCATCAGCTATTCGCTTAATGCCTTCACAATCTATACCTGTCGAACTGAGATTCAAGCGTTTTAGTGTTTTGTTGGTCATCAGAGCGTTGGCGATATGTGTTGCACCTTCATTTCCGATATTGTTGAGTCGTAGATCAAGCACGCTAACATTGGTATTCTGTGACAAGGCTCCACAAATATGCGACATATCCAGACCACGGAGGTGGGTTTTTCCAACATGTAATTCCAGAATACAGCTATGTTCACTGATAACTGTAGACAGAGCAACGGCCTTGGCAAGACAGAGGGCGTGGCCATTTATAGCAACGGTTACCATTGGCAGCCCATTGTTTATGATATCTTCATTGAAGACGCTTGACACTTCACTGGTTAGAGAATGGAATGACAGTCGCGAGTTTCTCTTGTAGGACAGCAAATCGCGGGAATGTCGTTTGTTTTCTGTGTTACGTAACTTTTCTAGCTCTACTACAGAGCGCACTTTGCCAGTATCTAAGCTATAGTAAACCACGTCAAACGAAACTGTTTTCTCATCATCCAGAATCGGTGACGTATTACTGGCATTCACGCTGACCTCATAGATGACGTCATAAATCGCGCGCATGGCATCTAGCACGGCCACCACCGACGTGAAATCGGCAACGCTGCGTAAGATTTCACAGAATGTTAAAAACGCTTGATAATCATTGTCCATTATTGTTTGCATGATACTTTCAATGATGTAACGATTGTCCAGCGGATTTCTGAAAATGCTTAGAGCTGTCGAGTCTAACAAACACTTCTCGGCTAACTTATCTATGATCATAAAAGGGTCCACTTTCTGAACAAGCAGCTCACAGGCACTTTGAAGAATGAAAATATGCCTATCGTCTGCAGTGACTTCGCCGGATTTCTTGCGTGGTTTTGATGGCGATTTGCGAGTAAGTTCAGGGGAGACAATCTTGATTTTACCGCTTGTGGGAGATTGCAAGCGTCTGGTCACACTCGATGGCACGGCATTGTTTGGCAGAGAATTATATTTAGGTAAAACACTAGCTGGTGGCTGAGAGTTCACATTAGCCACTGGTGAGCTGATGACCAGTCCATTAGTGTTCACGTTTTCATAGTCTTTCACATTGTCGTCTGTGTTTTTACCGGTTCCATTGACTATCCTGTCAGATTCGGTTTTAAGAGACCTTGGTGGTTTAGGTGGTGGTTTAGCACACGTTTGAGGGCTTTCAGACTGGTCCACAACATCCGGTAGATTGACGCTCACGTGTACGCCGAATCCACCGTCTGCAATAGAACCACTGCTTCCGGTGCGTTTGATCGATTTACCGGACTTGCGCATTGACATTCCACGCCAGAACTTCCATTTTCCACTTTCTCGTCTGCTGTCTGCTTTGAATGGTTTGGTTCCATTGATGATATTGTTGTTGTTCGCAATCGGGGCTGAGATATCTGAAAATAGACAAACAAAAGGTTCAAGAGCAAATAGTTATATGTTTTTTTTGTATTTTCTTTGTTTTGTTATGTTAGTTGATATGTACCCGAATCCATGATTTAAAAAGATCTGGTTGTGAAGGGATAACACACGTTAAAGGAATGGTATACCGAAACGTATAACCACTTCAGCAGTAAATAACTTTCTCTTTGATAAATACGATATAATGGCAACCATGAAGAGAGCATTCCATTGGCTATCTAATACATTAAGACAACTCGGCAATAAGACCTGTCCGCTATTAAAACTACATAGTTTCGGTCCCAAAGCAGCCTATTTCAATGTACTTGGGTCTCGCTATAATGACCACTTATTGTCGGTATTGGGAGTGGTCTTATCGGCGGAACATTACTATACAAACAAAACACATCGATTCCTTTGTTCAGGGTGTAACAGAACAAACGTTATTAAACCGAAAATAGTATGTGTAGTATACCAATATACCAAACATGCACCAATGGAATAACAATTCATATTGACCTGCTAGTGAGACGCTCTCTCGAATTATCGCCAGTTTACAGGACATATGACGTTTCCTTGGCAACGAGTTATAATCATACATTTTATCACAGAAGATCCCTTATCTCTACAAGACAAGCAGCAAAAATATCACTTCTTTTTCTATATGTCTGTATAGCCCCACACGTGAAATCTCACTCAACTGCCTAATCGTTATATCGAGGTCCAATGTATCACTATGAAGAATGTTTATGCTGCTTACAATGTTATAATAATGAGAAGATGTCGCTAACCATCATAACGTATACATATATCACATGTGTGTCAATAGCAGCAATAAGATAACAGTTCTAGCTGTGGTGACTATACTTAGAAAATTCAAATATTTTGTTCTGTGATTATTTTTAGAGATCTCTCACTATTTCTCTGGAAGAAGAAGAAATCTCAGTGCACTGTGTTGGGTTGTATATCTATTAGTACTAGCTTCCTGACTATATCATTATAATTCACACAGACTGAGTAGACATTCACAGATGCAGATGTTTTATGTATTCTCCCTATTCTGGTATTCCGTAGTTCTGCAATTCCAAAGATATCGCCCACTATCTACATTTGTTCTTGGCACATACGTTTGACAGTTAGTGTTTTCTACCCTATCTCTATCAATGAACTAGTTCCCAGCAAAATGGCCCATCAATAGCGTCGTTTACTCTTACTCTGGCCAATCTAGATGAATTCCTGAATCTATAACTTATTTCAGCTCGTATCGTTTAATTATAACTATCGATGAATAACACAGTTTTATTTCCTGATTTGCTGCTACTAATGTTAAAGTACGTGTTCTGACGGTACTCTCAGTTGTGTACACATGAGTGATGTTTCGTCAACTCAAATTATAGTTTTAAATGAGTGTGTGTCTTTAGTTTTCCATATTACCATTTTTCCAGTTATATAACACAAGTTCCTATAGTATACACTCGAAGAGTTGTTCTTCATTAAATGACAATTACCACCAAAAAACACAGCTGATCACATGATATATCAATGATCGATCATTAATTGCGCTTTTCAATCGAGCGTAAAATCCCAAGTCCTGGTGAAGCAATCATAATCAGAAGAAGAAAAACAGCATTACACTCGCGCCAAATATCAGGATTATTTCCAACTAAACAACATAACGTTGAAGTCTGGAATCAAAATCACAAATTCAAGACAAACACGGTTCCGCAGCAGTTTTGAAATGAGCTCTTCGTAGGTGTTTTCATCATTTAAAATACCAAGTACTGAAAACAGTTATCGCTGGATTATCAACGGAAGCTTGTTTGATATCAAAAATAAAACTGTGAACGCATGCCAAAACGCATAAACGCCAATGGGCACTTCAGTACATTAAGCATCTATTGAATACATCTAAATATGATACTGCCATAAGCCAAATGATTTGCGGGATACTGGTAAAAGTGCTATGTACAGAGAGGTTAAATTGACCTGACCCTCTTAGAATACATAATAAATATAAGGCTCCCATTGTTTCCTTGAGCAATAAATTTTGCCCTCGTTGCTTAGTACTGGTTGGTTCCAGGAACGAATTCGAGCGTGATTTCATAATCGAACTAAAATACACGAGGGCCTTATGAAACATTGACTGTTTTGCTGTTGTTATGTTTTGTTCCATAACGTTTCTGTATATTATGTCTATACTTCATATGATGGAGGTACTAAAGATATTGTATTGTAACACAAACATCTATACTTGCACTCTTCATATTATGGAGGTACTAAAGTTATTGTATTGTAACACAAACATCTATACATGCACTCTTCATATAATGGAGGTACTAAAGTTATTGTATTGTAACACAAACATCTATACATGCACTCTTCATATAATGGAGGTACTAAATAATTGTATTGTAACACAAACATCACAACACCAGTAATATGACGCCATTTTGCATTGCACTGTTATAAGTGATGAATGTACGAATCACGATATATTATATAATACGCGTTTTGGACTGGCGGCTATGTCACAATTAAATGAGTTGTTTTTATTTATTGGCGTCATTTATAACGTTATATTAAACACGTGTTACATGAAGTACGTATTATTCGTTAAGGTTATACCACACTGAAAACAAGCGACGTCATGTAATAAATAGAGGTAACAAGTCATCGTGTATCGTACAACTAAAGTTATTTCATATAGTCTCAGAACAAAATGTCCAAGCTATATGAGTGTTTAACTGTGGTTTGTAGTAAAGGACTTTGGAATGAAAAATGCACAATACCACAACGGAATTCCAAAAGGCGCCAATGTCACGAAAACATCATTAAGGTGTTCAAACAATACATTTGAGAGACCTACTTGAAACTTCAATTTATACAATTCTTACCAATCAAAACGTATGTAGCAGTTTAGAACTTCACTCGAATTGCAAAGAGTTATGTGATTTGCTGCTTAAGTTTGACGTTGTTTCTTTCTCGTAAGGAACACCACGCATTTCGGAACGCAGTACCTTCAAACATTTAGGTACTCACTTATAGCAGCTCGTGAATAAGTGGTTACAAGTCCAATCAACGGAAGTTCCATAAGTAGATTGTTTCCAAATCTGTTTGATGACATGTGCAACTTGTTCAATGAAAAACAGTGCGAAAATATGTCATGTGACGCAAACGCAAGAATGCCACATACAAGAGCATTCACAACCAGATCAAAGGAGGTTATAAAAAATGTACAAACCATGCCACTGTATGACATGTGCACAAGTAGATGTTGTTAATTGTAAGTGAGGTGTGTACTGCAACTGCTAGGAGCCACTTCCACATAAATAAGGTCGAATTATAAATGCACGGCCATATCAAAGAACCCGAAAGTTACAAATGACCGTTTCCATGCCACGTTTCAGTATGCGGTTATTAGTATGTATGGACACAAGTGGCATATGTGAGTTGGTGGATGGAATGCCATGGCACGAGCACCTGTGTTATATATAATCGTAAAGTGCTTTTCAGAGATACACGCCCTTTTATAATGTGACACGAAAAGTAGTGGATTCTTAAAATTATCAAAAGGTACAAAAGTGTTGACAAAGACCTGAATTAAAAACAACATATAACCCGTTTGTATATATCAAGCCCTAAGAACTATAAATGACAAGTCTAATGTCCGTTCTAGACAACTCACCATCGGTTAATCATAACTACCGTTCTGAGGGCGTACTCTATACGTATTTGGAATTACCGAGCCAGTCTGTCTTTGTCTAGACCGAAGAATTGAAACAATGCGACCAACATATACCAATGACACGTACAAGCATTTCCAATAATTAGCCCTTTAGCCAAATCCTTCCCATTCCAAAACGTCTAATTTCCAATTTGGCATCGAGAGTAGAGTTGAAGACAGAAATAGTAACAGTAACCCCAACTGTTCTACTTTCTAGTTATGCACGGAGGAAGAAAGACACTTATACAACCAGAAAACATTAATTAGGCAAAACAGACACGTGACCAGTAGACCGCTTGACCAAAGCACACCGCCCTGATGTCCAATTTGGTAAATTCCCATGCTAGTGAAAACATGGCAAGATTGAGGCAATCCAAGCCAACCTAAATGCAACTCAAGTCACCTATGGTACAAGACATTTCATACTATTGACCGGCGATTGTTTTAACAGACTACCTTGACAATGTAACGACATTCAAGATTAAGATGTGATATGTACGCAGGACGAAATTCGAACAAAGCGATATTCAACATGAGACGAAATCCATATGTACCACATTAGGACAAGATAAAACACCAATATTGTGGACTCAATAGAATTCTGCAAAATATGACTTATAGCAAACGACATAGTATTATCTTGACATTATTCATAGCTCGAAACGGCGTGCGATACAAACTGACGAAACAGAGCAGAGGTCATGCTGATAAGTACTCAAAGATGATACAAGCTAATACTCGGTGGAGAAATGGTCAATAAAGTAAAAGTGTTAGGCAATACAGCACTAGGGCAAAGTGTGACTCAGAAATGAAGCTACACTAATTTTGGGAATGTTGGGTGATACATTTACATCGAGTGTTTTCTGTAATGGAATATCATGGGTGCTGTAGAAAGTTGATACAAGTCAATAATCGGAGGAGAAATGGTCAACACAATACAAATGTACAGCACAGCAACATGGCAAACGTGACACCTTGATTGAAGTTATCCAAGGACTACACGATACTGGGCATGCTGGAGATATATTAACAACACGTCTCTGCTTTAATGGGACTCATAGGTGCTGCAGAGGGTGTCCAAATTGGTGTCAGCAGTAAGAAGCGGGGATAATGATGGCAACATTGAGACAATTTCTAACCTCTGTATGACCCAGGATGAAACTTGTTGGCGTTGATTATAAATTGTAAATGATATAGTGCCGGGCTGACGTTTTAGAAGCAACAATGGCGGTGCAAAAAGTCTCTGCCTTAGAATACATAGGCTTGTCTTATGTCTGTTATAACGTTATCGGTTATACCGTAACTTATACTTTTAATATTACAGACAAACCGATGACAACATATATCGCATTGTTAAAAGGATGTTGAAGTTCATCGCGTCTTTTAAAATCAAAGTTAGGGCTAGCATATTAGTTTACATGTTATCAGTTTTAATGATGAATATTTCTAGGTTAGAACACTGGTCTAATGTGTATCACGTTCAATGAGGCGCATCTGTATTTGACCCTGAACTCTTAAATAGTCCATGTCAGGTATCAACACCCCACAATGTGTTTATGAATCAAACTCAAGACCTTTTGCATCGTTGCCAGATCTCGTCCTACATTATAACATCTCAAGTATATGAAACCATGGGCGTGGACTAGTTCTAAACACATTATTCGACCTACAACGGCTGCTATAACAATTACGACCCTTCCAATCGAGAAACCTCTTCAAATGCAGTAAAACATAAGATCTCATAATAATTGTACGCAATCTAAGCTTCAACAAGTTATGCTGTTTTAATACTAACGCCGATAAACCAAACTCAAGATTCTTAAAAGAATGCCACGACCAAACTATGAAATGAAGTCCACGCATTGTTATCTAGATATATGATTTCTGCATTTAATAAACCAATTCAACAACCCCAAAATGTGAATGTCTGCAATGTCTTACCAAACTTTGTCTTTGCTGAATACATCCCTAGTTACATCGTTCTGGCAAGACACCAACGTGTTCCAAAGAGGCCTTAGAAGACAAACTTAAACCATAGACTAAACCCCACCTGTTACGCCAGTTTGGCACCAGTCTCCTAATTCCCATAACGTTAACAACAATTAACATGAAACATGCCACAAAACCCTCACAGGCGTTTCTACCTTGTAGTTGTAATCACAGTTAGCTTTGTTGCTTTTTGTATAACAAGGGATTTTCTTCTGCTTAAACAAAGAAAATACGTAGATAGTGATGCCAATGGGTTTAACTAAGCGTGGAAACAAGAAGAACCGGTTAAGATTTGTTGGCACCACGGTTTTAAGCCAAGGACACCACCCTATTAAAACTGCTGAAATTTTAAATGGTTCTCGTTACAATTTTTTCGAGACGTTGTTGTTCTTATCTGTGGTTTTATTATGTTGGTGTTATATTTTATATTATGAATATGTAGTAGCCGTTTCTGTTGTCATTTGGTGATACTACTGTTGTTGTTGGTGTTGTTCAATCCGTTTTGTACTTGGTGAATATGTAAATTAAATATTTCTATGTTGATCGCTGATGACGATACCGTGGATTATGATAGTGACGATGCTGACTACGACGACGACGACTATGCTGGTGATGAGGCCGTCGATAATAATGAGTATCATGATGACGACTGTCTCATTGGCGATGACGACGACGACGATAAAAAGGAAACATGTAAAACGACGATGACGGCGATGGTGATGGCGGTGACACTGACGACGACAACGCAGATGATTTATCAGTTATTTGACTTAGCAGTTGTTTTAGTAAACTTTATTTATTGAAACGGTATGTGATCAATAAACATAGATGCATTGGTTCGTTTACGCTTGACTTGGTTGAAACATCAAGGTCTAAGATGATTTGATATTTTATAACTCTCTTTTGTCTGAGCGTATCCCAACCCTTGTTATACTCATTTACGTTTTCTATGAGCCCCATTCACATCTAGAGGTCAATCAAACAACGTCTCAAGTCAAGGCTAGGGCATCATTATGTCAATAGCGTTGAGTAGTTACACATTATGTTGAATGGCCTCCAATGAGGGGACATGATTATCGCTACAAGAGATCAAGTTATTAATTTGCTGTGATAATAAATGTACGAGAAGTACTTGAGGAGATTGAACGAGTGGAATCAATAGTGATAAATAATACAGTCGTTGCTAGAAGTATTGCGTGTCGAAGGTTTCTTACTGGGAAACTAGGATACTAAAAGCTACTAACGTAAATCTCATGTCAATTAAAGGTGTAGATAGCAAGTGTCATTCATTAGCTAATTTGAGTGACCTGTTCCTTATATTAATAAAAATATTGTAACTTTCTTATTTCATATTATGTTATCTCAAATGTGAGTTAAATCGTACATTTATTAAGTTAGCTACAGTAAAGTTAATTTAAGTTTATATAGTTTGCATTTGCAGTCATAGTATATTCAAGGTATATTAGACATGTAATGTGTCGCGTCGTGTCTTGTCGTGTCATGTCGTTTCGTGTCGTGTCCGTGTCCGTGTCGTGTTCGTGTCGCGTCGTGTCGTGTTGTGTTTTGTTGTGCTGTGCTGTGTTATGTTTGTTATGTATTTAACCTAATTTGGAGTAACATTACCAACAAGTATGTATCGATGATAATACAGTTCAATTATACTAGTGTGTTTATTATATCATTGCATACAGTAACCACCGTCTACTTTAATCTAATTACAAGGCTCAAGTAACTAACGCTAAAGCTTTCACTCTCGTGAGATCCTGAGATATATGCCCTTGGAATAATTTGATTACAGCATTCTGGATGTATTTTGTTCAAAGGACTTTCGAGAGATCGATGTTCGAAGTATATATGTACTTAGGTTCCAATTGTATGTGAGGTGATATAGGATTAATGTATGACTGAGTTAACTATTTATTAGTTTCACATGTACTTACGGCAGATTGTTTAGCAACCATTTCTAATAGTACATAATTATGTTTGGACTATAGGTTAACTGGGGATCGTATCAAAATATAAGATAACTTCTCGAAAAAGATAAGTGATATTTGATTCGATTGTACTGTTAAAATCTGATGATACGGATATTTATTCAGAGATCTCGTTCTGAAATGAGGTTTTCTCTTGAATGAATGAATGAATGAATGAATGAATGAATGAATGAATGAATGAATGAATGATACAATAATAGATATCTTTTGGAAGCATAATTAACAGAACCATGATGCTATTTTCGGGGCAATACAGATCTATAGATTGGGAAAAGAGTTTAAGATACACACCAGATGTTTATGAATGAATGATACACTTACTGATAAAACCGTGTTATAACGTTTGCTATTATATGGCAAATAACTACCACGAAAAG
>ENA-OREC01001169-OREC01001169.1-marine-metagenome-genome-assembly--contig:-NODE-1169-length-12735-cov-12.033181_pt1 | contig 12735 bp, 5 predicted proteins | sample MGYA00248626_ERZ508543 | MGnify/ENA primary metagenome ERZ508543 (study PRJEB26211, sample SAMN05518279) | marine metagenome | isolation source: Puget Sound, Washington, USA | host: Bankia setacea... | reverse complement strand
AAGCCCTCAACTGGAAAACAATGACAAAATATCAAAGTAAAGTAAAAAGGACTAACAGCAGAATTCTTGAACGCAGCTAGCTTATCGTCACAGACAAGTAAATATTTAAGTGTAAATACCGAGAAAGCGGAACCAGAGAATGCAATGTGCAGTATTGCGAATAGGTAAGTGTTTGATGTAAACAAAAAACAGTACAAAACACACACATACATACACAACAATGAAACCTACACATCGTTATAGAATTGATTAACTATCTCAGATCGCTTCCTCGTGTCAATGTTTCTCTGACAAGTCTATTTCACGACACAGTGAGTTTGTCATAAACTAGCTTGTTCCCGTTCTCTGCCTTTCTCAAATGTGTGTCAATCAAGCAACTATACGGTTATAAAACGTCACACATCCAAAACGGCCAAACATTACACCGGTTTGTTATCAAGACGTCCTAGATACACAGCCAGACGTGACATTGATATTGGATCATGTCTGTCCAACTGTGGTAATACTGCTATATCGTCAATTGTGGACACCCGCATTTAATGAAGTGAGGATAATGGTATCCAAGAAATGCGGAAAATTGAGTCGTAGCCGGTGATATAAAACGAAACAGAGTATTCTTGTGAATGAAGGTAGATGTGCATGCGTACCCGAGTGGGAAATAGGACCGCTCATATGGCCACAACTAGGACAACTGCAGCTCTTTCTTGTCCTACCAGTCATAGTGTATAGCAGGGCGATCACCTGTTCAGAATTCGAGTGTATCTATGTCATATTTATATTACTAACAAACATTTAGTTTATATGCGTTAATACAATTACTTACACCGCCTCTTTCTGATGCCCACACTCGTTAGAGATAGTTCACACATTATGAGTTGGTGTGCGGGTTTTTCCCCCTATGGTACGCACGTATATACATGACGTTAACTTCGCAGACGACAGTGCTTTTAACCGACGATTGGATTTCAGGAATTATGTTTTGACTGCAGACGAACTTCTAAATAAGTTAAAATCGCATTAGACGACGTTGAGGTGAGCATATTAGTTATTGGCCTTGAAAGGAGCCGGCGATACATAACTTCTGTTTTTGTATGACCCAAACAGCTGAACTGGCAACTTTAGTAACAGTACGCAATCAGTGAAAGAGTGCAGATCGTGTATGTACAGACAGTTTGTTCAATTTTCTCAAATGAAACGCAGCTGGGACATATTGGAATTCTGAATAGCTAATACAAACGAATTACCTCCCTTGACAGTTTAGATGTACTTCGATAGTTTCATACATGTCCGATCGTATAGATAGATAAGTGCAGATTTTGACAAAAACAAAAACAACACATTACGTTCTTCACAAGTTGACCTAACTCTTTTATAGTCGACACATAACTATATATATACGTCTCTATAACATAAGACATGCGCCAGTTTCTTCACACCCGACTAAAGCAAGATCAAAATGTTTTAAAATTGCAAAATCTAAAATTCAAGATACATGTATGTATGCGTAATACTTTTAAGCATTCTAAAAGTAGTCACAACAAATAAACAGTAGAGTAGGTTAGAAAGAAAGCGCGAAAAGAAGACATGTTGGCTATAATAACACGAACTGAATGGTGTCAAGAGAATCTAAGATCAGATCACCTGCACAAATATACACAGACATTATTTCCAGTCGGTTTTAAGTCGGAGCTGAAAAAAATTCGATATTTTTATCGTCCAATTTTCAACTTAGTTCACAGGTGGTAAATGTTTCTAGCAGACAGACATTATCCGTGTAATTAAACAACATAGCAACTCTTCACCTATGCTAAAAATCTTACAAGCAGAAACTAAAATTAGACAAGTGGATGTGTTATTTCAGAGAGTAAGCAATAGAGAAGTATGTTATGTTACTGGAATACAACCACTAGTCAGCCCGGAAGTGTTTGTCTGCGGAGAGAACCAGTCTGGGAATGTGAAAATATCGTCTGCTTCCGGTGATGATAGACTGGTTAAGGATTTTCAGTTCACGACTATAGGTTTAAGAAAATATAGGATTACTAAGCTGTATATTCTTAAACAACAGTCATTCGAACACGTGTATAAAAGATGACGCTTCCATTTTCGAGAAACGATATTTAAACAGATCATTATCAATCATGACATGGATGCCAGAACATTTTACAAAATTGTAGCTATTTTAAGAATAATTGTTGATTGTTCGTGTAGTTTAAATTACAATAATAGTATAACGTGTCATTGATTTAGGAGTCAGCAGACTATAGTTTGTGTTGCCATTTAAATATCAAGTCAGCACATTTAAGTGGCTACTTTCAGATTTGTAGACACGTTTAAAAGAAGAAAAATGAAAACGGAATCTTAAGAAAATAAAACTTTGAATTTACATATGTTCTTGCTCATAGGTCGTCAGTGATAACATTTACTACAAGTGTAAGAGTTTTGTTGTCAGCGGTACAATACTGTTGTTCCATTCAACCTTCATATTATTCCGTTTCACTACCCTACTAATCGGCCAGTATAAGTATAATAATGACAGATAGTGCTATGGTTGCAAACACATTAAACAAAGGTCTAGTGTTTACAATTGGTCCGCCACCTAAATGCCATGTTTTTCTTTACACACTTGCACAATGTGTTTCGTATTTTAACAGTTTGGGATTTGGGTTAGGATGTGCTCCAAACAACTTTCTTAGAGTCGTTGTAAACTTACGTAAAGAATTAGAACGTATAGTATTTACCATTGACATTTCTTTAATATACTACTTCCGTTCTAGAGTACATTACACAGGCTTCTTAAGGAACAGAAGTGCAGGATTGTAACCAGTGCTTGTGCAATTCGAGACACACGATTAACCATAGAAATGTTATTATGACTGTGTGGAAGCAATGAAAATAGACTTGTAGTATTTACGGTTACAGTTTTACGATGGCAGCATAATTACTACGTCCGTTCTAGAATACATAACACTGGCTTCTCAAGGAAGAGACATGCTAGATTAATATAAGTGCGTTTGCAGATAATTCAAGACACAATCGAAGTCATAGAACAGGTCGTATGCGATTGTTAAAGCCAGTTTATGACAATACAGAAGGCGACGTTGTAAAAATGCTGATCTTCATTTCTAGAAGACTTTGAACAGTCGGCCTAGCTTGTGACCTGCGACAAAGCTTTATATGATGAACTGATTGTCTGAACTCAAATGCTGCTGTCTGATTAACGTTTACCTATGACAGTAACACAAATAGTTATTTTCTAAAAACGTACACTTTTGATTTTACAATCAGACGTTTTTTGTACGAAATTGTAGACAAACATAAGTAAAATACAGCTAATAGCAGTTCTAGATCATCTTAAAGTAACAAAACTAGAACCCGTTTTGGTCCTGATATTGTTTTTATTGTTATTTGTTTTCATGTCTCTGCCAAAACCAATATGAAGAACAATGCCGCATTATTATATCAATCAAATAAAATCGTACTCGATTCATGACAAACCATCCGAGAATAGCTGTGTATTGACTGACTATCTACATACCGCTTTGTCCCCGACAATTAAATGTTTACTCGTCGAATTGCCTTCTATTATTTCTATTTCAATTTGTTGCCAATACATTTTTTTATTTACACATTTCATCTCAAATTTACAACCACTCCATCGTGTTTACTCTGACTTGTTTGCCGACTACTTAGATTGTTATTTATATCTTTAGAACATAACATTTACGTGTCTATGTACTAGTACGAACCATCAGACAAAAACAACTGTGTGAAATGTTCTCATTGTTGATGTTTTCATGTGTGATTGAATGCCATTGTTTATACTAGCACACTTATAACTGGTACTCATCATTCCTGGAACGTACAAACATCAAACATTGGACAACATCAACACGCATTAGTCCACAATTTAAGCCTATATTTGTTTCTTGGAACCTAAACAGTTAATATACAATACGGTCCTTCATACGCAAGTAACTGCACATATACAAGGACGAAGTGTCATGCCACCATTTATTGTTGGAGAACATTGACTATATACTCCACTCCGGGGAAAAAATGGACCAATGCATTGCAAAATTGGTGTTACATGTGTATACAATGGACACATGTTCTATGCTCTGTTGTAATAACACGACAATATAATCCACCTATTTAACAAATCAGTAGACCGTATAATGAATTCACGAGTGTCTGGTCAAAGTTCCTGTACAATACGAGGCCGAAATATCACACCAACATATGTAACAACTTCCCGGTCCATATTTTGATTTGAAGTGTCTTCTCTTCGATTGTGTCTATCATGGAACTGTCCCTAGCTGTGAGATATGAATTGAGGCGTACATAAAACGAGTGCGTTATAAAGATCTCCAAGACAAACCAAGGCAAGGCACGACAAACAACAGTTGAGCCATGCGAAAACACACACCAAACCTGTGTTAAGATAGGATAGTTTTAATTTGTTAAGGACACGTCTGTTATAAGTTATTGAGGGTAAACACTAAACCCATATTCTCAGTTGGGATTATATACAATTGCATGCGTGAATAATGCTAACATGTGTGTCTCATCCGCTTAAACTAAAAAGATTTACATGTTACAGGACTTTCAAGTTTTCAGAACTCGGAGAAGACAAAAGAGCAGTATGTTTAAGAGAGCAACAACAGTTGGCTGTAACATTTGACACAAACAGAACGCACGAGTCGACCGGAATAACAAACCGCTAAATATTTCCAAAAATACACCGTCAACATAGTGATAAAACAGAATAGCAGTAGTATAAACAGTTTACAAAAGAAAACGATATAAATAAAACGAACATCATTTTCTCATAAAATCATCAAACATATAACCATATATTACCGGTATGCTGTTTTTATATGACGTTACCACCAGCTCAAAGTGAACCATTGTATGATCGCTGTTTAGTTATACGTGATCAATGCGTTGTTTTTGTTGGTGTTGTGCGTGAAAGTGATTGTTTGTTTGTTGTCTGTGTTTTGGTTATTCCAAACTGAGGCATTGGTTCTAGCACACATTACTTTTGTTCTTTTGGTTTCTGTTTACACCTTTAAGAATATATTACAGGATGATATCGAGACAAATTACTTAATTCTCACTTCAAATGTTTCAAGAATTAAGATAAGAAATTAATGTAATGGATAAGATCTGGTATAGAAATCCTTCGAAGTGGGGGGTCATTGGCCGTTGTGTCGGGGATGAAAAAACGAATGACCACGCAGAACCGACAAAAGTCGAACGCAAAAAAACACAAAAGGAACAAAACAAAAAAACTTCAAATGTGTAAATCGTGTTGGTCTAAGTCATCGAACATGACCTACCCCTATAGATAAATGATCCATGCAATGTTTCTTTCGTTGTGTGCTCATAGGTTTGTTTGTGTCAATACTCCTATCGTACCCATCCAAGATCATGTTACATCGAAATGGCTGAACAGAACTTTGACGGCTTAGAATTTGACAGAAATGCTGATACATCTGTACAGAACACTAAATGGCCATGTATGATTGAGATGTTTTATGATACAAAGTAGACGTTATTCCCACCAGAGGAGCAGATCGACTCCTCTATAATACCGTACTCTGTGATACCATGTCTTGAGTATTTGAGAACTAACGATATTACATGGGTATCTATATAGACGTTTGAGAGTTCTCTGCAATACGGTTCAACTTAGTGTGGTCCGATTTAAAGCTCCTTTTGTTTTACAGAAAAAGTGAATCTGGCGTTCCATGCACTTTTGATTTAAAACTATGGTCTGCAGTGTGCGTTTGTAAAGGGTGTAACAAAAGGCATGGCTCAGGAGGAAATCAACAACACTAAGACAGAAAATAGTCATCAAACAAATTACATGTCGGTAGTAAACTATTAAACAACACGCACTTAAAGCTGTTAGGTAATTCTGAAGTCTTTGAGGTTGTAAGTCTTACACAATTATTGTTTTCTTGGACCGAAGTTAAAACAATTGATTGGAGTTAAACACTGTATTGACACATACTCACAATTAGATACACTTCCTCTTTCAGGCCCAAGCAAAGTTCATGGTGTACAATACAGTACCGTTGATGTTCTGGCTTTATGTTGCTAAGGAGTATGATTATTTTCTGAACTCCCTTCGCCATTGATTTCTGTTTCTAGATGGGGTATAGCTATATTTCTTCATCTTCCTATGTGTGTCATACTTGGTGTGAGACGGAGGCTGTTCCATTTACACTCCCTCTATCATACAATATTGAAATATCTCACACCACGTGGGCCTCTCGTTCATCGTCGGGACATATTCTAGCACGCGAGAACCTATCAATCAATCAGAGCACCGACCGCTTGTAATTGTTTGGGATAACACCATTTATGGAATCCTAGACGATTTATTCATAGCCTCTTAGTTTTGCTTGACAGAGTGTACAATTTGGTGTAATAACTCGAGACAATGGGGTGAACTTGCACGAGTGATGTCCGCTGTCAAAAAAAAAGCAGACAATGTGTAAAGGAGTACTCAGAGTAGTGTTCACAATTCTGATTCATACACTGGTTCATCGTAGACAAACGTTTTACGAAACAATATTTAAAAAAAAGGACGATCCCGCGAGGTATTTTCGAAACGAATGTGCAACTTCTTGTACACGTAAGTTGCAGATGAAAGCAGTACAGCGTCTAAAGCAAACTATAAAAGTTATAAAAATGTGTAACTCTTACTCAAAACATTGACTTTCGTAAATAAGAAACGGCCTGAAACCGAAAATCCCAATTTTAGATGCGTCAATTGTTTACAGCATAGTATACGACCGATTCCGTATAGCAAACGTTTCTTAAATAAAACCTACCATACTATATATATATAATTTAGTGGAATAATAACACCAAGTATCACTGTGTTCATCACTAATGTTGGAAATAAAGAGAATGTATAATGGACGATTCCTTGTTCAGATTTAAGAACCAACATCATCAAATCTCTAAGCTTTAGTACGATGGCTTCAACGAGAAGGTCCAATACTTCGTGTTATGTTAAAGCATTTCTCATCATGTACATGTATTAGTTTGCCAAAATCTATTGTCAGAAATAGAATGTTTGCATCGCGTAAAATGAGAAGGTTACGTTTCGACCAAGTCCTGTTTCTTTCACTGCTATGTCTTATTAGCACAATTACCTTAAACTGAAATTTCGCACACTTACCGACATATAATAAGTTACCACAAATTGAGTATCAAAGCTTTATATAGCTATTATTAAGTTGTACTATTAGCATTTTCTCCAGATTTAGTTCGGTCGTTTCCTGCAATTTTATCAAATATCACGTGATACACGCTAAACATAGACATTATTTACAGTTTAACAATTCTGATACATTATCACTTTTCTTGTTTCATTAGGAGGCTTAAATATCACACCACCATTTTCCATAAAATACACTGCAGCCAAATGTACTCCAACGATGGTATTACGTAATTTCTAAAATGAAAAGGTAAAATACAACTGCTGCTGACGACGACAATGATGACGACGATGATAATTTAGTAAAACAAAGCGAACAAAAGGAACCTGTAAATAATTAGTCAGAGTTGCTAGAGAATCAATGTTCATGAAGCTATAACACAACCTCGCTTCTATGAACAAAACGCATTGACAAATGTAGCAATGTATGGATTAACTCGTAAACATCATTGGATATTTCACTTAATTGCTTTTAGCCAAAATCATCATTGAACAAGAAGAAAACCACTATATCTAATAACAATGAACGTGAATTCTGCAAAAGATTCCAAACACGTATCGTCTTCGTTGGTAAATGTTCATTCGTCAATTTGTCTGTTAAATAAATATTTACATCTCATATTGTCTTTTGTTACGAGCAGTTATATTATTTGTTATCATTGAGACCTCCCACACGTAGTTTATCCCAAATGTTACCTCCAACATTGCTGTGAGTGCTCTAGATCGAGTTATGTTGCCAGTGTTACGGCTGTCGTCAGTAAACAAACGGATGGTATCTTTCTATTCCTTCTTACAAGAGAATAACAAATCTAACAATTCTAGAAGTACGTTCAAATATCAGTTTGATAGCCAATTAGTATCCAAACAACGTCTGGATATCAGAGGTAGCTGTTAGTTTGGGAACTTGCATTAGAGGTATGTTTATCAGTATTGACAACAGGATGTGTGTGTGTCAAACAACAGAAACACTCTCTAAACTACCTACGAAAACACAAAACTTAAATTACTATCTACTAAGACCTTTGGTTTTTTTATCCAAATAGAGGCTATGCTATAGAAACCCGTTGGAAAATGGTGTTCATATAATCACAGCTAATGAATCATTCTATCGAGCCAACACTCGTTTAGGTTCTCCTTACACTCTTAATGAATCTGTCATTACAGATCCTTTTTGTTTGTTCATCTTCTACTGAATGTCTGTCAAAAACACTACTCGGTTCTTTAACCTAAAAGAGAAAACTACGTAGCAAGATATACGCCATGAACGCATTTTACGGTGACAATATAATATAATATACAAATTATATTCCGATTGCGCTTTAATTGTTCAAGACAATGCTAGTGGAGAAACTTCGCGGATTAATCAAGGTGTTGGATTTGAAGCTGATTGAGAGTTCAGGTGTAATAGTATCATTTGTTGCCATTGACTACGATATAACGAGAATGAACATCATATTAAGAGACTCAGTGCGTTTAACAACCCGTTGAAAAATAGATCATCTAGTAAGCAATGAAGTTTCTGCAAGAGTGACAAACGCAAGCACGTTGTTCCAATTGTTCACCATCATAAGAATCCTCTATTAACAGTTCCTAGTTCGTATTATAGTGTGTGACCTCGGGACAAAACAGAGCAGTTGTTCTTTCCTCGGAACGCCTCGATATATATTGAACACGAGGTATCTGAATAACAAGTATTGGGACCATTTAGGAGTTGTCAAAAACAGACGGGAACCCTACCAAGACCGCTATCTGCCTGGTATTTCTAAACATGGAGCATTTACAAATCGGTTAGAGAAGGCCGCAATGAGTGTAAATGCTGGTAAAGAAAGAGGTTGTTATAACATTTTTTCGACCTTTTTTTATGTGCTACCCTTGGGATTGTAAACAAATATGTTGGCTCCAAAATGCAATTGTTTTCGAAAAAAAGAATCAGTTCAAGTTCAAACGCTTTTCAAGAGATATTAAACCATAATAGGGGTTGGGATTTCAGAGTAACATAATAAAGCTGTTCAGAATAGTATATGGACTTAAATTGCGAGGACGATAACGATTGACAAAGTGGGGAGGGATGTAGACATATTTCGGTTAATTTCAAGGTGACCTGGCAATATTCATCATATTATAGAGAAACTTGTGTCTATGAATGAAGAGATAATAGTAAGGTTGGCTTGGCACCCATCATAGGAATTATGTAAATCATGGTAGGGGTATACATTTCTTTTCAAGTTCAGTTGGTATGCTACGTAATGAAAACCAATTCGATAGCTTTGTTTTTGATATTCTGAAGAAACACAATCAAACAATTACCAGGTGTTTTGTCTTGGCTGTTCCTATGTTGTTGGTTTGTTACTGAAGTGTCCATGTTCGCCAGTATAATAGACAAGTTTATGGAAATTATAAAATCAGTTGACTTCTATGTGACACTTATCTTAAACCGTCTGGAAGATTAGCACAGGTATCAAGTACAGGTTTTATCAGGAAAAAAACATGCATTTAAATATGTTGATGTTAAAAAGAACGTTACAGAACTATTAGTGTACATTGAGGAAGCAATATCGCAAACTATCACAGAAATTGCCAACACAACAGTATACCTTTTGAAAGAACAATTGGTGGGTTAAGAACACAGTTGGGAAAATAGTTTATAAACGCGTATATAACAAACGTATCAAGGTGCCACAACGGCTAAACAATTAGTTTCAAGTTCCGTGGCCAAATATATTGGAAAAGGGTTTGAGCAAATATAGGACGATGAACAAAAAGGCGTTTAAACGGTAGATTTTGAGTAACGTGGTATTAGACAAAAGTAATAGAATACATTGTTTGACGTTCAGACGTAGTGCTTTAAAACGAATAAAGAGTCTTCTTCATATCTGAGCCAAAAGATCCTAAAAATACAACAAAGATATACGCAAAGTGCTTTGTATGTAACGGCGAATATAATAGCAGCCAAAAGTTGAGAAATGTGCAAACAAAGCGATGGCCGAAATGACAAAACATGGCAGTTATTAGATTTTTCCATAAAACGGCGAGGAAGAATTCCCAAATTACATTACACCATTACTGTCCCATCTGCAGCATCAGTGGGCACTGCGTAGATTAGAACTATGATTCCGTCCAGCGTTATGTTAAAGGGACATTAACTATCTCGTCTCGTTATTTTTTTTTATACGTTTACAATTTATAAACGCCTTGCTATGGTCATAGTTAATACAGTTTATTTGATTGTTTTACATACCTGTTTGAGCGTTCGAAAACATATTTGTACAAAGCATATCTTAAATGTTCATGTGAAGAAAGTATTAGTTCAGTGATCATAGTTTTATCCTAGATACTGAATAAAACAAACAGATGCAATATACAGAAGAAAATGACGACCGGAAGTGACATATATTGTTGAAGTTTAGTGTATTATCCGGCTAAATGTTATGAGCATTAGCCACAACATAAGTGCATTAAGTACAGTATATCCGACGTATCATTAAACTGGTGGTGTCCCTTTAATCGAATTGACAAGGGTACACGGTAAAGAGAGTGTTGCATCTAAAGTAATAATTTGTCTAGCCGCCGGTCTTTTCTGGCTGCCTTTATTCGCTAATCTCATAATATCGCTGGCCCAACATTACCGTCATAAGTCAGATAACCGAAAAGTTTAAGGACAAGATTCTAAAATTCCAATTTTATGACATATTGGCGCGCTACGAGATTAAAACGAAGTAGAAGAAAAAGACAAAATCATGTAGTTTTCAATTTAAAACAAACAGCAAACATAGCTGTTCGAGTTTCTGGTCATTACCTTACGTTCACAATAAGTATAGTGTATAAACCCACATAACTAGCTTACATGATTTTGATGTGTAGACATATCAATAGCAAACGTATAGATCTCGTTGTAAAAGGAAATGGTCAAACTGAGATAAAATCAGTTGTTACAGAATGCCACCGATATCAGTAGTGAACGTTCATGCCAAACCGAATGAAACTAAACAACACCGTAAACGCTTTAGATAAACCTCGCCCATTTGTATTAAGGAAAAAACGTGGGAAAGGAATATTCCGTCAACTACATCACAAATGTCTACTACACATAAACATGATACACTAAAAAGAGTTGAGTATAAAGTAGGCTAGATTGATGTCAGATGGACAGACATAGCGATCTATATAAGGGAACAATGTCTGGTAACTAACGGACAGCATCCAAGATTGGTTCAAAAGTGCCAGATCTGACTAGAAATCATTGTGAGGTCTGAAAACGAGTGTCAATTATATGAGATAAACATTCAGTGCCAAATATAGTACGTACAATGTCATTGGCGTAGCAATGGTTTTCATAATCAATCAATTGAGTTCGGTTGCTTTAAACTTGATGTATATCTACCAGAGACATTGGTCAAGTTTTATTGTAGATTGGATCATCTGTTCCCTTTTGACAATGTGTTCGCAGCTACGTACTTTGCGTACAGATATCATATAGGAAAGCAAAGAATCTCAGCATTTTCACTCGGGAACGAAATATTTATGTTGACAAAATACTGACATTGATGCAACCGTGACTTAACTTTGAGGACGATACATTGTGTAGGGATTGCTTTCGGGTTCGCGCAAATTAAAGAGACCTGCAATCTACAGTTTTGGAAGAAAACAACTTACATACACAGGAAGGAACATGGTTTGCGCTTAAATACCCTGTTACAAGTAGAGTGCCGTGGTTGTTTCTTCAGACAAGACCCTCTCATAGAAATGTTTTAAATCGTCAAAAAATAAAGTGCACATTGGCAGTGATGACAGCATGAAGTTAATGTACATCTGGTTAAGTACGAAATATAACTCTGGGTGGTTTCTAAAGACTTCAACAACTTACGACGTTATCGGGGTGTCCGTTGTCGTGTACGCTGTGTGATATCTTGCATGATTTCCGTGGTTTTAATTACATGTACTTATATCCAGAAAAGTCCAAAGCTCGTTCTTTACATCTTCCTGATATCAAGTCTTCAGACATATTGTTTAGCGCGGACTCATCTTGTCTTCATCGTCTTCTATAAAAGGTGTCTTACAAGACGACAACAATGACTCTATTCGTGTCAGGGTAATGGATTTCCGGTCGGACAAATTTAGGCCGGACTGCGATCTTTACGGTTGTCAACTTTACTTTTGATTGTCTGTAGCCTGCACACTTTAATGCCCAGGCTCTCGTCAAGTCACGTGGTAATGAGAGGGGTCGTTAAATGTTTTCTCTGGAAATTCTTGAAACTTATGTGCTATGCTTTCTTAAGGGACGACATAAAACACTTTAATTCAAAATGTCAGCGATAAGGCAACATTAAAACGTGAAAAATACGCAAAAATGTAAATCGAGTATAGTCAACAAAACGTATTATGTTGTATGTTGTTTTTTTTGTGTGTGGGGGTTTTTAGCGTTCAACTTTTGTCGGTTCTGCGTGGTCATTCGGTTTTTTCATCCCCGCCACAACGGCCAATGACCTCCGACTTCGAAGGAT
>ENA-OREC01001168-OREC01001168.1-marine-metagenome-genome-assembly--contig:-NODE-1168-length-12739-cov-12.404754_pt1 | contig 12739 bp, 3 predicted proteins | sample MGYA00248626_ERZ508543 | MGnify/ENA primary metagenome ERZ508543 (study PRJEB26211, sample SAMN05518279) | marine metagenome | isolation source: Puget Sound, Washington, USA | host: Bankia setacea... | reverse complement strand
GAGCTCTTTTCGATTATATTCTGGTAGCAACACCTTGACGAGCGACACCTTCAGTTGTCTCCCTAACTCCCTTATGTTAGCATTTACCTACCCATAACAGCGCTATCATGTCAGTTATATTCCGTTACTCATTCTCCTTATACATTTTGGCTATTATTAATGAAAGTAAAACAAATAAATGTTATTTCAATAATTATATAATCCTCTTTATTGAGTTGCCTCAGGTGAGCGCTTCATGGCCATCATTGCCCTCTTATTTAACAATTGCATTAATTTCTAGAACACTGTTTGTGATAAAGATCTGTAACTTAATACACAGACACACATTGAAGAGTCCTTTGAAATGAGGTCATGTTAAGTGACCTTGACCTGACCTTCTATAGCAAAGTTGCAGCTTTCTATTCTCTCCAAATTCTTGCTCCCATTTCAATCTGTCCAACAACCTGGCAACAACCTGGCCATGCCATCTGTGAAAGTTTCTTGTTTTGTCAGGTTTTTCAATAGACCCAACAAGCTCCAAACAAAGATATATTTTATTCTGTTGACTTTATATTGTCACTGCTTTATCAATGTACATGCTACAGTATACGACTATAATGGTGTGCTGATGTTAGCTTCAGTTGTTGATGTACACATGTATTATCTAATTCTATTGACCTGTCAAAAATTCAAACATTATAAAGCTCATTTAGATATTCGATCCAACTTTGGTATTATCCATCTATTTTACAAGAATTATCATTGAGTATATAGATATATAATATTTTGAATAGTTACGCTAGCATAAGCAATCATCAGTAAAAAGCATCAGTAGCATAGTGGTTGAGGCATTGGCCTGGTATGACAAGAGGTTGATGGTTTGAGCCCAGCATTATTCAAGTATTTTCCTCGTTTTCATTTTTTTATTTGATATGTTTGAACGCGCAAGCAGTCTGGTGTAAGTTGAAATTCACAGGATTATATAAAGTTGTTTGATACGAAACATTACCACCAAACCAAATATTGTTTTATAACACTTGGCGAAGTCTAAAAAGCTTATTAGGTTCTGTTTTGAAATGTTTGAAGAACACCGAGTCAAGAATACAATAATTTAATAGAATAGTTGTACGGCTACAATACATGATCGCAGTGATAAAAAAATGTGTAAGGAAAAATTCTGGATCTGACTGCAGACTCGATCTCAAAACCATTAGAGTACAAACCCGTTCGTTAGACCACTGTAACAGTCTAACAGTATAACAGTCTGTATGACACACTTTCAAAATGAACAAATCCAATTACTGATTATTGTCCATACATCTTAGAACACTACCAAAAACCTTTCAAAGATGATTAATATATCGTGTGCATTTGAAAGGGCAATAACATTGGACAATTCACACTCTTCAGATATATATAGGCTTGTGTTTTTTTTTCAATAACTGACACACTGGTTGTACAAACAATGCATTCTATAAATAGATTACGCAGAATAGATAACACAGTTTTGTAAGTAAAATTTCAAGTTCTTTGTCTTTTCTTAAGTGTATAATTCAGATACTTATTTCAAACTTTGCAAACATTTTCTGTTAATGTAACTTCAGCCAATATAAGGAAGAATACTTTACTCTTCAGTAAGGGCAATGACAATACTATTATTTATTTATTTGAATTAGTGTTAATTAAATGAAATCATACATTTGTTTTATGTTGTGTATGTTGAAGGATAATTACTAGTTTTGCATACAAGTAAGAGATCAATTGTCTGTATTGAGAAGGGTATTAGAGTTCCTGTGACAAAGTGTGTCCATCAGTCTGTATGTCTGTCTGTCCATCTGTCTGTCTGTCTCTCTCTCTCTCTCTCTCTCTCTCTCTCTCTCTCTCTCTCTCTGTACATCTGTCAGTCTGTCTGTTCATCTGTCTGTCCATCTGTCCGCCTGTCTGATCATCTGTCTGTCTGTCCATCTGTCTGCCTGTCTGATCATCTGTCTGTCTGTCCATCTGTCCGTCTGTCTGTCTGTTCAACTACAGCAGAGTGAGGAGTATCTGTGACCTGTTTATAGAGTTACTGTTTCATTAGTATTGAGACTTCATATAAAATTGAACAGAAACACAAAGAAAAGCTTACATCTATCTATCAATGATGATTTTAATGAGTACATGTTTTGTTTAATGAGAACAATGACCAGGGAAGGCAAACAACCAAAGAAGGGGACATAAGTTAGCTTGTGATGCATGCATATTTAGGATGAAAGGAAGGTTGTAGGACCGGCCTAACTAGTGTGTACACATAGAAGGAGATAGGCCAGTTTTGTGTACGTTCATTTGCACCAATGGTTATGAATAATTCATTGTAGGGGGGCATATGTGTTATCTCTGGTAGACTATAAATACTGCTACTGTCTGTATGGTTTGATGGAACACACATGTGCACAGTTACGAGGGAGGGGTGGGGTGTTGTTCCACATACTTTGATAAAATGCAAAAAGAACGAAATGCCAATTTTAGATGGTTTATGCTTATTGTATTTAGTGCTTTTGTACATAGCCAACTGTCCTGATTTTACTTCTGTCCACCCTTTCATTATGTTGGGTATAAAACTTTCTTTATGAGAATGAAACAGAAAATTGTTTTGACTGTTTAAGAATTGTACTATTTATGTTAATCTAGACCTTGTTACAATCATTGTAAGTTGCAACTGCCCAATCAATTAAATGTCATTATACCCCCCAACTAATGTCAAATAAGAGGGGGGGTATACTGGTATACATCAGAGGGCACCATTTTACTAAAGGACTTACGCAAAACTTAAACTTACGCACAAATTTAAAACTTGAATATAATATTAAATCTCTCAATTATATCCAAAAGAACTTTAGATTTCAAGCCTGGTTCCTACTTTATTGAACTATGTCTTTTACCTTTTGGACATGATCAGTGGTTTAAAAGTTATTAAGAAAGGAAATGATTGCGTAACTTTACATTTTGCGTAAGTGCTATAGTAAAACGGTACCCAGATTATTGGTCTGTTTGTGTTTAAGTCATCTAAATAAAGGTATGTGGTGTATGAGACATTGTTTGGGAGACCCGACCCAGAGTTATGTATGCCCGCTTTTCGAAGTTCTTTTAAATCTATATACAGAAAGTTGAGTCTCAAACTACTTGCACAGTTTTCAAGTCATCTTTTAAGGTTTGATAGTTCTTATATATCCATATACAGAAAGTTGTGTTTTAAACTACTTGCACAGTTTTCAAGTCATCTTTAAAGGTGTTATACTTATTTCCTGTGAGAAACCAGCAATTTGGATTATACTCATTACAAGCAGTGATAGATTTAGTTTATTTTTAGTTTCCAACATTATCTAGCTGTTATTTCGTTTTGTTTTTTGTTTTGTTTTTTTGTTTTGTTTTGTAATATTTTATTTATTTAGATATCATTTTGCTTTGATTAATACATTTCCTTTTTGTTTCAGGTTTTTTTACTTTATACCCTGATTTTGTTTGATTTTCCCTTCATTTTGTGTCTAGTTTTCTCCTATCTTTAGTTTCTGGTATGCATGTACTATTGTTTTATGTTGCTAATATTTGTGTATTTTTGTGGCATGGAGAAACAGAATCAATGCTTGTATTTCTGTGTTGTTTCAGCATGGAAAGTTGATTAATCTTTCATTCCTGGCAAACGGTTAATGTGCAAATGGTTCAGGTAAACATTCCCCTGTGCTTCTACGGTTCTTTCTTTGAAATTCAACCCTGTTTAAGGAAACTTCAGTCATGTATTTGAGTTGAGTTTTCCAAGCTGCTCATCTTTAAGATTTGACCCAGTTAAGCAAGATAAAAAATCACCTAGACAAACGTGTACAGATCTTGTGTGGTTCAGAATCGGCCATCTTTGATTCTAGATAGCTGCTAGCATTTTTGGCACAAGACACCAGGTGGAGCTCCGTTCAGCCAATCAGAAATTCTATTACATCTGTAGTTAAGGTAGCAAGGTAGAAATTTAGATTGGATGTATTCAGAGAGTTATTTTGATTGGATGAATTGTTTTTGAGACGATTTCTAAGGCTGGAAAAAAGCCTGTCTGTGATTGAATGAAAATTTACCTAGCCTGACAAAGTGAAGCGGTGAACAACATACCATAGCTGTGTAAATATGCTGTGTTATGCAATAATATGTAATAACACATGTGTTTTTATCGTTTTGGGAACACATTTGTGAGTTACCATAGGGTGTTATGGGAATCAGATTTACTAGTATATTCCTGGTGAGATTATGGGAAAATCTGTAATTACCTCATAGATGGTTGATAAAGCAGCTCTCTCAGGCAGTGATTTGTACCAGCATTCATTAGAAAACTTTGCTTGAGAGTGTTAGTTGATGCCTCTGATACTTGTTGTAGGGGAACTGGTGTGTCTATCTTACTCTTGTTCTGAGTAGGTGTTACAGTGAGTTGTTACACCGCGGCCAGGGCAAGTTGAAAGTGTAAAGGGATTTATAGTTTTTTCTAAGTTTCTAACAGCTGGTGATAAATGTGCTGACAAATAAACTCTGCACAGCCTTATCATTCTGGTGTGCCAATGATTCAGTGAACACTATTGAAGAACTTGGAAATTATTGAGAATTTGCTCTTCAAGTGAGTGTGTTGTTAAGGTGCTGGCTGGATTAACTGCAGGCTACTGTTTTTATTAGTGATTGATAAATAATTGAACACACCTTGGTGCTAGTGGAAATGTGTTTTTGATGACATAAAAGTGAGTGAGTGGCTTGAGATACCCTCTCTGTACTTGTAATAATTGGCTACCCTCTTTTGACTCTCTGGGTTTGTTGTCTCTGTTAAGTGTTTCTCGATCAGGAAATTATTTCTCCTTGCCATACAGACGGTGGATTTATTTCTATTTTTTTACAGTGAAAATCTCCAAAAACAAAATCTGGTGTGCTGGATTTATCAGTTTCTATTCAGTTTTTCAGGATTGTTTACAATACTAAACTTTTCTTGTGTGAGCCGTAATATGTGAAAATGGGAGTTACAGATAATTTTAGCCAAAGAAACCGTCCAAAGCATAGATCTTCGAGAGGGATGATGTCTTGCTCAGGAATTTCACGACTACCAAGTACTTCAGGGCTCCTGGTTGTATTTCTAATTCAAATTTCATTTACGTCTGCAGCGAAGCCAAACCCCCCTGAGGATCTGACAGCCTTTGAAATAACCCCCACCTCCATCAAGGTGTCTTGGAGGAGCACAAATGTGGACGATTTGTCCTACACTTTACAGTATAAAGCCAAGCAGGATCCTAAATGGCGAGAAATAACTGGAATTAAGGACACCGTTTTTAAAATTGAAAAGATGCACCCCTTTCAAATGTATGAGATTCAAGTTATTGCTGTTACAAAACCAGCTCGCTCATATCCAAGCCCTACTGTTGAGGTTGTTACTGGCGAGATAGGTGCGTATTTTGTAGTGTATAACGGCCTCTTTCCTCTGGTTTATGGGATTTTATCTCTTCTTGCCTACAATTAACAAAAGGGATGTGGCTAGCTATAAACAAGTGCTTCAATTATAACCAACTAATAACCTTACTTATTGCACAATGACCAATGCCCATTTGTTTGAGATCTCACTGTGTGACATTCGTACTATTTAAACTAACGTGAAATGCTCTGCTTCTTCGTATAACTTTGTATACTCAAATTTGCTCAAGGTTTTCGTAATCGTTTGTTGATGAATATTTAGTGTAAGTAAATAAAAACCTCTAAAATTCAGGCTAAATGGTAATTATAGAATTGATGAATAATAGAAATGTCAATTCAATAATCAGTCTTTGAACACCTTTTTACATTCACATTATACTTCCACAAACAGAACTATGACATTTGAATGCAATGTTTTATGCTTAAATGACAGAATAATCGTAAACTATGTGGGCACTAGTTATAACATTGAAACTTGTGTATGATTCATAGTTGTTCATTTAAATGTTAATAATGTAGAGTTTGTGCAGTGGAGATTGGCTAATACCAGTGAATGCTAACTTACTAACCTCTTTACTTTCCTATCCCATATATTTACATCATTATAAGTCCAGGTAATAGTATAGTAAAAGAGTAGAAGTATTTACATCTTAGCTAGTTGGAAGGAAGTGGCTGGAATTATTTTGTATTTCTTATCTTTCTATTATAGGTACCAAATTTGTTTGTAAGAAAATGTATATTGTATTGATCCTTCTATATTTCACTCTTCAGAAAACAACCAGGGAAGAGTTTTTCTCCATTTTCATTTATACGTAAGAAGTAAAAAAAAAAGTATATTGTTTCCTGGAAACTTTAAAACAGATTTTTTTTAGCAAATTACAGTAGAATTCTCATGTATAAACCAAGTTGCATTCCGTTATATTTCTCAAGATCAAAGTACAGTACAATATCTCCCAGTACAAACTTTAAAGTTAAACAATGAATAGAGAATGTTATATCTATAAGCTATACATACTGCTAAATAATGTAGAGTTCACAAAGTTAAGAATAAAGATTACAATTATTTATTTAGTATGTCCTGTGCAAAGTTGAATTTTCTTTTCTTATGTTTATAAAAAAAAAATCATGTGACATTGACACAGTTTCTGGAATTCATCCTCTCTCACTATTTCAGATCTTTCATGTACGAAATTTAGATGCTTTTGTTTGAATTATTGTCATTGAATTAACTAGGATTACTGGTATACGAGGAATAGTTGTCGCTCAAAAACATGAGGAATAGTTGTCGCTCAAAAACATCAATGTGGTAAAAAGCCAACTGATTTACGTGCCTGGTAATTGTTAATTAATAAGGTGTTTGTGTGCAAGGATATGATGTGTAGGATACCTGTGCTTTTAAGGATAACATTCTCTGTATAGCAAGGCATTCGTATGAGTTATGGGATGTGAAACAGTTTATCTGAACATGTTATTGAACACCTGTTACAATAGTTACCCTCTCACACATCAAATTAACACATCAAACTGCTCTTTTTGATTTCAGCTGTATAAGTTTGATTGATTTGTATTTTCTGTTATTGATTATGACACTCCAGCATTATTTTAACATTGAATAGAGGCTTCGTTGTAATGTCGTAACAATCGCCCGTTGGGTATTTTCAATAGCTTGCGACAAAACAAGTTTTTCCCCCACTAGAAGGCTTAGGAGGAAGGCAATATATGAAAAAATAAAAGGTAAAAAAAAAAATTGGAAACAAAAAAACATATTATTAAAAAAATGTTGGCCAACTTCTAGAGCATTTTTTTCAATAAGACTGGACTTAAAGCCAAGAGTCTGTTTCTGGGAGTTTGAAAGAAATGGTTGCATCACTATTGAAGTTATACCTGTATAATACATATCCTCTTCCACTCAACACAGTTGTATGTGTTTGTGTTAAAGGTGGACTTTCACTCAAAACCAAAAACTGACATATTCATATGTACTTCATAGCCACAAAGTACTTATGAAATTATGCCCATGTGAAATATATAGATAACTGAACTAAAGTCCATAGCCTATTAATCATATACATGTACCAATATCGTCAAAAAATAATATTTTACGGGTTAGTCATAAAAGATTAAGTATTTGGGGGCAATTTGAAATTGAAAGTAGGAAATCCAATGTTGTTTTGTTTTTTTGTTCAAACTCAACACAGATTCTTTCATAAGAATCATTTATTATAATATATGTATGTTACTTTCTTAAAACATTCTTTTTAGGAAATTTGTTAATTGGGAACGAAAGGGCAACTTTAACTAGCTGTATATTGAAACTACAGAAGTCTTTAAGCTCTTACTCTCAATCGTTAGTTAATTCCAGAAGTATTTCATAGTTTAATTCTGCTTATATACATGAGATATTGGAGAGTTTTTTTCTCCCATCTTCAACCCAAACTTTTGCTGCCTTTGATTAAGTGCTTATGGTCCAACTGTAAACCATGTTCAGTCCAACTGGTGATTAGATTTGTCCTCTTGATTATACTCTCCTTAACGTGCATCAAAGCAAACCTTCTAAGAACTTGTTTTTCACTGATATCAGATAATGTCGAAATAAGATATTTATCAGCGGAACTCCTTTAGAGTAGGCGCATTTTAGGTTAATATTATTCTTCATGTTGGAAAGAAAAGCAAAATGTTTAGCAATGCTGATCAAATGAGAGATATTTGTACAAAGGAAGGGTCACAGCCAATTAGAATGAAAAGATAGAAAAAGATATGGCAATTCTTGAAGTAGAGACATATTATAAATCTTAAAGAATATCAAATTTCTTAAATGTTTTTCTTGGCAGAAGCAGATTCTCGGGAATCTCGGTATTTTGATATGTTCTGCCCATTTCCATGCCATAAATGCCACAGCTCTTTACCTCATTGTTTACTGTTTGGATTATCAGTTAGCGGAAATATTTGTTTATATAAATTTTACTTCACCTTATGGATGTTTCAGAATATCTAGAGTCTGAAACACCAGTAACATGTATGTCACGAACATCTCTGAAATATCTTTTTTGTGTAATTTTCCTACTGATAAAATATATTACTTTCTAAAGATGTATTTCAACACTGGCCAAAGGTACCATTTTGACCCCAATATGACCTTTTGATAAACTGAAATGGCCTCATCAACAGTCTGTGCATACACCTATTGATCAGAGAAGTGTTTAAAGGATTACACATAGATTTCTGAGCTTCTATTTTATTCAGCTGCCTCAGGTGAGCGCTTCAGGTCATCTTGGCCCTCATGTTTTCTGATTTTGGCCCATGGAATGTTCTCAAAGCTGTTTTAGTTAGTTAAATGAAGTATTATAAATAGAAGAGATTTATAAACAAAGAGGGTAAGTTCAATAAGTTGGGGTCTAACATCTTGACTGCCCTCACTGACAGCCCTCGACTGACAGCCCTGACCTGTTTTTAAGTCAGTAGCAGTTTGTGACCTCTGGTGCTTTCACAATTTGAAGACTTAACTCCCGTGGACTGAATTCTGGGGCTCCAACTGTCTGAAACAAGCTTGAAAATATGGGACTACATTGTTTTGACAATCTTTTTCCAGTGTTTATACCTGCTACATGTCTACCAGATACAGAACTCTCCAACAAACTTTAGCATTAATATCCAGATGTTTTGACAGAAAGATTCGGTTCTAAGACTGTTATAACTTGTAGAGATTTTGGTTTTGCCAATGTTTGTAAGCCCTGGTTTTTTTCTAGGAATTCAGTTTATGGCTCACTTCAGATGATTTTGCTTTCAGTGGTTTTGACTGTTGGGTGCCACCTAAGAAAATAAATTGGGAATTTAGAACAGGAGGGGAAGTCTGTGGTCAAGTATGCAAGAAATGACCATTGATGCACGCCCTGTTGTTTGATCTGACAGTATTATGTTGATGGGCCTTGGTTATTTATGGTTGGTTCTTGTGGTCACTTGGTATATTTAAAATATTGGTAATTAAGGTTAGAGATTTCTCTTTTTGAGGCCTTCTAGTACTAGTAATTTATGTGGTATTTCTTGATTTTTCTTTTTGAATGGGAGTAACAGGTGTTGTAAAAAGTTAATGACCAAGGCTGGACTAGCAATGGATTCTTAGAGATAATCCTTGATGGTATTCACTAAACAATTACCTGGCCATGCTGTGAGGTGTTGGTGGAAAAAGACTGAACCTTAGCAATCTGATGAGCCCGTTATGTTTTTATTTAGTGTATCAAAATATCTCCAGCTAATATAAGCAATTGTAAGCACCTCTCGTCTTTTGGATGTCAGAACAAAACTGTTGTAAGTACTAATAGAATAGGGCGACAGATAGACTTGTTTTGGCTTGCACCTCTTGGGTCTCCATTCTAAAGGTCAAAGGTAGGTCAGAGTGCAATGAAAGAAAATAAGGAACTGTTTTTAGTGCTTTTACAATCATGAGCTGAAGATCACTGGATTATACAGGAGTGCCAAACAGTAGCTAATTAATCTTTTATGGGGTGCTTGATAGCTGAATGTATGAGAAATAGTAACAATGTGTGTTGGTGTTTAATGTTATATGTAGGACTCTTAAGCTTTGTTTTAACTTGTTTGCTAAGAAATGATTCTTCTGTCCATGTTTTTGTAAGTACTCAAGTAATGATTTCTATTTGGATTGACCTACCACACCCGTCACTGTCAGCAATAGTTTGCCAGTACAAATTTGGACGAGCTGGGACAACATGTGTTAGAAAGGAAACGTACTGCTACTGCCATAATTATAGCATCTTTTTATGTCATATATAAACAGCCTACGTTTGTATTTTTGTAATGCCTCTGATTGATAAAAAAACAATATACTGGAACATCTTGACCTGTGAGTGACCAAACTGTCTTCTTACAAGCATTTTGACCAAACTTATAATGAAGGGTTATGAGTCCAGTAGAAAAGCGACAAACAACAGTAGTGTACACGTGTAAATAATCACATAGGCAGAACTCTAATGTTGTGGTATGTAGGGATAGTTTATGATGATGATAGTTAGGAGGTAAATAACTGTAGAGCAAGTTGACCATTATTGTTCCGGAGGATACCTTTTCATTGTCTGGCAGACCCATGGGAGTAATAGTGAGTTCATAATTAATGGGCCCCCATAGGGAAACTGATTATTGTTAACTGCAGATTTGGTGGTGAAACCGTATTGAGTATGAATAAAAGTGAGCAAACTATTGTAGTTCTATATCATAACAGGAGAATGTGATATGTCATTAATATTCCAAGACCCTTAATTTTGCATGTCAGATTGTTAGTGTAAAATTGATATGGTCATAAAACGACAAGTACTGTGTATAGTACATGTACAAACACCGCTGACTTTATTTCAGCAGTTTTACTTTTGCAAACACTAAAGGACTCGTAATGCGGTTGCACATTATAAGAAGTTAAACAATTGGAGATCCAACAATCTTAAAGTGGGGCAAAACTAGTGCAGTTATAAACATTATAAAGTATGTTTCATTACAGAATTTGAAGTAAAGAACAATGCATCAACCAGTAGTACTGTTAAATCATATAGTCTTTTCTTGGGAAAGGTTGCAACATGTAAGTGATATTAAATTCCTATTTGCCGCCCAACCTACGATGATTCATGCATTTTTAGAGTCGAGGCATTGACGAGATGCCAGAATAAGTAAGCAAAACAAAATACCTATAAACAGAGTTGAACAACAAAATCACTAGCTTGGTATATATAAAATGTTATAGGTAAACTTGTGTGGTACTGATCGTATACATAATTTACACAGTAGCTGGACTAAAGTTGTATGTGGTTGCATGTCAGGTGCGAATAAAACCAAAAAATGGGTCTCTTTGTTGGAAGATCAAAGTATGGTCCATACTCAATTAGAGATTCTATGCCAGTCATCAAGTTCACACGCTCACACTCCACACTCTGTGCAACTTTCTTTTTACTTTGTACATGGGCAGGGATTCTGATTATGCTGTTCTGGTCGGTGGTTAATGGTGTCTTTGTAAATATTGTCTAGAGTGGATATAGTTACTTTGACCTTACTTGACTGTATTTGATCTCTAGTAAACACTGGCAGCTAAATAAAGAATGAATTGGTGTGTTAGGTGTGTTCTGAGTTTTCTTAGAACGCTACTTTAAAGGATGGTTGTTTTTAATGAAGAAAAAAAAGCAAGTCATTCCAGTACAAATCCCCAACAAGAAAAAAAATGCACATTTAGTTCTGATGATAAGTCCATTTGGTAACCTTTAGCATGCGTTCAGAACTAGATTTGTCTTGTATATTGAAAGAGACTTTGAGATGGATTATTCTTAGAAATAAGGGGAAGCTTTACTACTCTTCTCAGCACCACACCTAAGTTACCGTTTGTGTTTAACTGCTCTTAACTGTAAAGTCATTCAACATAATTATGGTTTAACAAAAATCAGTATTTTTTCTTTTTCTCTCTCTCCCCCCACCCCTTTTTTAAAGTTTAAAATACATAAGTTGAAAATAACCATATCAGTGTATGCAATTAAACAATGTCAAATCAACACATCATAATCATCATTACGGATATGCAATCAGAAATTTTGCAATTGAATTTCTAAGCCAAAAAACAATGTTACAAAATGAGTACGCACTCTGACTCCAAATCAATATGACATAGTGAGTATAGATAAATGATCAATATAAGAGATTTTAGGTGATCTAGTTTCAATGCCTAGAACTGAATGCCCTCTGAAAAGTCTGTGATAGTTAGGAAGGAATGGATTGAAAATGATCACTATCAGCAATTCCATTATTTATTCATCAAAACTAACTAGAGCCTTGATGCTATACTGCTGTATCTATAAATGGTTTGGAGACAGAGTTAGAGTATTTGTGGATTTGATGGGGGTGTTTATTGTATATCTCGAGGCTTATAATGATTGAACAGATCCTGGAAAGGTATGCGTAAGCAAAGGGTATACTGGCACTGTGTAGTTAGTGATAGGAAGGGGACTTCAATCACGGGAGCGTGTGTGTTGTTTTTTCTAAGAGAGGGGAGTAGTGTAGCAGTAAAAGGGGTGGGGGTTGTAGGATTTGTGCACCAGCAAGAGATGAGTATCTGGGAGACATAGAACTCCTGTGTAGATGAAAGCAGGGTTAAGAAGCTCAGGGCGCAGTGTTTTTGTAAATCTCAAACTCACTTATTGATTATACAGACCATACATGACACATATATGATATACCAATTACTGTGATACATATATTCACTGCGATACATGTGAAATTACATATATAATATACCAATTACTGTGAT
>ENA-OREC01001167-OREC01001167.1-marine-metagenome-genome-assembly--contig:-NODE-1167-length-12740-cov-12.155650_pt1 | contig 12740 bp, 6 predicted proteins | sample MGYA00248626_ERZ508543 | MGnify/ENA primary metagenome ERZ508543 (study PRJEB26211, sample SAMN05518279) | marine metagenome | isolation source: Puget Sound, Washington, USA | host: Bankia setacea... | reverse complement strand
TACTAACAGACATGATGTTCGATGACAGTTTATATATGTGTCTATGTGCCAAGATATACGTATACTAACAGACATGATGTTCGATGACAGTTTATATATGTGTCTATGTGCCAAGATATACGTATACTAAATGTGTGTCGTGTTTCTAAATTAGAGTATGTAGTCTGTAGTATGGCGCGTGGGCCAAGATAGAAACTGTCATCGAACATCCTCTGTTAAATTGTTGGTCAGTGTTACTAAAGCGATATCCTAGTAAATATTGTTAATTTTAAAAAAAATACCTTTACTGCAGCTTATTTCATGAAACCTATACAATATATTTTAAAACTTTATGTTCGTGCTTTTTGTTCTTCCAGGGTGGTTTCTACCTCTTAAACCTGATTGACAATTACGTCGGAGGTTTTCCACTGTTATTTGCTGGAATATGTGAAATAGTTGCTATAGTGTATGTATACGGTAAGTAACTGGTACAAACCATTTCAAAAATGTTTAGATATAAATTCTTGAGAAAAGTTTGAAAATAGCTATTCTTTCGGGGTGTAAGTATTTTGTTATATACTTAGAAATAGGTAGGTCTGTCAGCTAAGTAATTACCCACAACAGCACCCCAGAGCAAACTACGTCATATACACGATATATAGCTGTTTCTTATATCACATACGTATAATGTAAATAACGTTTGTAATGGAAACGCAACAAACCGAAGAAAGTGGTCACATCAGAACCTGATTGTGGCAGTTGTTATGGACAGCCTTGGCACTAGAATACTCTCATATTTCTAATTCCAAGGAAGACTGTAACATTCTTAGTAAATGGACATTTTTTCGGATATAAATCGTTTATTTTACTTCAGCTGTATACATATAATATTAACCTTAGTGAAAGTTAGTCGACCTAGATGAGTTTAGTGTATGTTTACTTCCCTCTCCCTCAACCGATGTTCTATGTATTGTGTATGTACTAATCTAACTGTGATTCAGAAATAAAGCTACTTACTAACAAATCCAAACAGTATAACGTCTGTAATTAAATGTTTACATATAACGTCTGTAATTAAATGTTTACATATAACGTCTGTAATTAAATGTTTACATATAAAGTCTGTAATTAAATGTGTTTACTTTATTTTATTCATTACAGGTGTTGGTAAGTTTAAGAAGGACATAGAAATGATGCTTGGGAAGACGTTATGTACACAGATTGCGTTCGCTGTATTTTTACCTCTCTGGTGTGTTATTACTCCAGTATGTTTACTGGTAAGCTATTGTATATAAATATTGACCTTTCAACTTTCAACTTTCAACCTGAAACTACGGAATCAATTATACAAAATAAAAAGGAAAACATCGAACATTTAGTCGCGAAGTCAGCTACCTTGAAATAGGGTGGAAAATGTTAAAATAAACTTAAAGCACTGAATAATAAAACCCTTTGACTACACGCAGAAGTACCCTATAACACTACCTATGGTTGGAACAGGCCAATTGTCAATGATCAATGCTCGCTGTTAACATATACAAGGACCAATCATTGATTGAATATCAATGCAAAATAGGTGTTATTGTATACGAATATTGATCTGAAACTACAGAATAAATCACACGGACCAATGCATTACAAAATAGGTGTTACAGTAAGTAAATAAGTAACTAAGTAAGGAATTTCTTTTGATTATCGTGACCTGTGCATTTACATTGTTCAAATATACACACATATAACAAAACAACAAATGATAAGCACCGGCCCAACGGGCCTGTAGGTCACCCAACACACAAATCTAGAAGTTATAATACATTAACGGTTCAAGTACATGTATACACACACACACACGTATACATATGAACCCATAAATATTCACACATACAAATACACACACGCACACACGCACACACACGCGCGCGCGCACACACACACACACACACACACACACACACACACACACACACACACACACATACGAGTATATTACAACAGACGAGGTAAGTAAATGCAATCAGTACACATAAAATGATCAGTTATATGAAGTTAAGTAGGTGTAGTAAAACTAGTGTGTAGCACTTGTAAGTGGGAGAATCAAGAGTAAATAGTAGACCTGCTGTACTAGTATGCAGATAAAAGAAATTTAGCAAACTTTCTGGGATGATGTGTCACTACATATGTCAATTTCTCATTATCTGTACCTTGTGGGATTTCACGGAATAAGTCACTGAATTTATGTTGACGTAAGTCGTTATACAATTCACAATTAAGGAGAAAATGCGTTTCGTCCTCAATGTCAGGTTCTGTAGTTGTACAAAGTGAGCACAGTCGCTGGTCAGCAGGTAGTCCTGTATATCACCTGTCTCAATATGTAACGGTAATACACCTGTTCGAAATTGGCAAAGAATAGAGCGCTCACACCCTCTCAAATCAAGCAATAAATACGGATTTAAATCAACAATATGTTCTCAGTTAAGGGACGCGCACTATGTCCGATTTCCAAATGCCACTGTAGTATTCACAGATGAGTGTCTTTGCCGCGCACACGTTAACAGCAGCTCTATCAGTTTTTTTGTTTTTTTTTGTTAATTTAGCGTACGACTTTTTTGTCGGTTCTGCGTGGTCATTCGTTTTTTTCATTCCCACCACAACGGCCAATGACCTCCGACTTCGGAAGATATATATCCCAGAAGTTATCCATTACATTTTTTTTCTATTTTAAACTTGATTTATTTTACAACGATTACGAATTAATCATGCTCGTTGGCACCGATGTTTGCGTTCGTATGGTCTTGGTGTGGGAGGAAACCGGAGTGCACGGAGGTAACCCACCTGTCTGACCACATGACCATCTCACATGCCGGGTATCGAACCCGGGTGGCAGCGGTGAGAGGCGAGTGCGTTAACACTGCGTCAGCCAGACAGCCAGCTCTATCAGTGAAGTGGTCAATTAAACCGATGTGTCCCATTACAGTTCTGACACCTTTCGACCAGTTATTGTTACACTTTTCTAAGTCATAGAGGAACACTTGTTTTGTTAATCTGTTATCGTCCATTGATGTGAGGCGGTTCCATAAATGTAACATCGCAAGCCATCTTCTGTAGACGCTCGGGAGCCATCCAGTATCACCAACCATTGCCAGTATCGGTGTGAATCGATGTACCCCAAGGAAATACCTCATCGTCCTGTTTTGCACGTTGTCGATATTCTGGTATGATTTAAAAACCCAGACGGATGAGCAGTAGTCTAGTACCGGAACTACACAGGCGTTATACAGATTATCATACGTTTTAAATCCACAGTCCTTTAATCCATGAATCTTGTTGATAATGCTGCCTAATGCACCACCAGTTGTTTTCTCCAGTAATTCGCTGTTGAATGTATAGACTGTTTTCTCATAGAAGGTAACACCTAGATATTTATACCTGTCAACACTTTCAATGTTACTGTTCCCGATTTTGAAAGAAAAAATCACTTCTAATAGCACTATTCCGGAAGTGCATGCACTTTTATTGGCGTTTATCAATACCCTTCACTGTTTGTACCAAGATTGGACTGTGTCTAGCATTGACTGTAGCTTTTCCTCGCTGTCTGCCATGAGGACAATATCGTCAGCATACAATAGCAGTTATAACTTCCCGTCACCTACATTGATTCCAAGGTCAAGATCGTTTACTTGTGCTACCAGGTCATTGGCGGATATGGACAAGAGCGTTTGTGACAAGTTGTATCGTTGTTTCATGCCAGCGCGACAATCGAACCGTTCTGTCATCTTAGTGTTAATACGTACCGTTGACGTTGAACTGGTATATGTGCTTTTGACAGAGTTGTACAGTTTCACATCTATATTGTTCAACAGCAGTTTATAGAGTAGCATATCTCTGTCTATGTAATCAAAACAACGCTTTAGATCGATAAATATAGTCTTATTGTTCTTGATTACACCAGAGCAGTTATATAACTCATGGAAAACACGTCTCAATCTCCCAAATACGATTTCTTCTTCACGAACTACGTCGCCATTTTCATCTATAATCTCGACCGGAACACTTTTGTCTTTTCGCGGACCTAAGTTTTGTATCTGACATGTGTATACAATGGACACGTGTTCTATACCATGTTGTTATAACACGAAAATCTAATCCACCTATTTAACAATTCAGCAGACCGTGTAAGTAGTTAACGAGTATCTGGTCAAGGTTCCCTAGGGTGACGTGTACATATACCTTGATCTTATAAATCTCACATGACTAGTGGTAATAGCTGCAGTGTCATGGTCTCTCTCTTGGCTTGAGATCTTTTTTTCCATTTTGGGTTTCTTAATTTCAATTTACCTATTTACTCGTAATAGTCAAAGGCTGGTTTAGTTTGTATTTGATGAAATACTTCTCTCTTTTGATGTGATATATATATATATTAGTGATCAAGTAAAATATATTGTAAACTATTATCATGAGAAGTATAGTGATCCTTCACGTAACACATAAGGCAACATTTATGTAAAAGAGATTTTCATTTCATGATGAAAACATATGCATAGTTTAATGCATTATCAACACATTTGTGTTTAACGTTTAGTGCACGGTGTACACCTGTATGTACACTACTTTAGGCATTGTAAACAGCTTTATGAACAGCGATGTTTAATGCATTAACTACACATGACTTTAAAACGTTATAAGTTACTTAAAATGCATTCATTTATACCATTTAATACATGAACTACACCTTTTAGTGTGCATTTTAAAGCGTTTAAAGGTATCTACACCTTTAATAGAGTTCTTTGTTATCTTGGTTTTCAGGGCGTAGTCATCTTCAAGGCAATCCAGTACAAACCCCTTACATTGGAGGACTACGACTATCCAGAGTTCGGCGATCTGATTGGCTGGCTGTCAGTGGTAGGACCAATCATAATTGTACCCGGCTGGTATATCGGATATTACTGTTGCCATGGTGGTTCAAAGGTAAGGAGCTTCTGTCATCTTGCAGCAAACAATTTCAAGCCAGAAATCACTGCCACGAATGGTACTCGTAAATAGTCTAAATTTGTGTAGGTCTACATGTTATGAGTGTCCAATCCGTAAAAGCTCAACAGATGAATGCCCGTCTGATATTTTGAATTGTCTAAATTAGATATCTTGTTTCGTTGTCTGTGTAGCGAGTGTTCGTGTCATACGATGATTACAACTCACCAGTGTGTTTTCTCCAAATAAACCGTCAACATGCATGTTATGTTAGTATAATAAGCAGTCCCTTTGTTGTTACGTTAAATTGTGTGCATGATTTACTAGCTAGGGTTGTTGATTTTTCGTATATTTGATTTGCAAAGAAGTAGAATATACCATTGTTGTACACATTTTAGATAGTGTTTGATTCATATTTGTTATTGTGCAAATGCGTGGCAAATGCAACATTATTTGATTGTTTTCTTGATTCCCAAATTACAGTGTTTTCTTCCTGTTTGTGTGCTTGCAGATTTTGACTGAGGTCAACAAACCAAGACCAAAATGGGGGCCAGCTAATACAGTGGACCGGGGAAGCCGCTACAAGATACCAGTGATGCCGGACTTTGAGATGGAAGTTGGTGACCCGGACATTGTTAAAGCTCCACATGATAGTAACGGTGTTGTGAGTGTGGAGAGCAAAGATCTTACAAATGGCAATAAATACGCGATGGACAACAAAGGATACGCGGACCATATGTAACTCTACAATATATAATCAAACCATTCAGGAAAAGGGAATTCTGTATTTTTGAAATCTTCGATTTATAAAAGTTCGCTCTCTTGAGGGTAGGTAAAGTAAATGTTTAAAACTAAAAGACAACAAATCTGGATTGTTTTAGATATCATGGTCATATTTCCATGGAAACTAACGTAAAATATTCATCAAACCAATACTGTTGTTTTTCCCCATAAATCAAGAGGACACAAAATAACACCGGAGGGGTGGGGGGGGGGTGGGGGAATTCTCTGTACAAAACCAGGCACATGTACAGAGTTGTCCTTCAAAGAGGCAAAGAGGGTATATAAATCAACGTTGTTAATAGGTAGATGCTTGATGTAGCAAGGGGAATTAGTGAAAGTGATGAGATGTTATTATATATGTAGTAGTTGAACACTATAATATCATGGCATTAAATTTTTGGTTTTGACGATATTTAACGAGGGGGCTTATTTGACATTTAAGTCAATCTTCCATAAAACCCTCAATTTATGTTAGTTCGATTGTGAAATCGCGCTCAAATCCATTCCTGGAACCGACCAGTACTTAGCAATAAGGGTAAAGTTTCTTGCTCAAGGAAACAACGGGCTCCTTTGATGGGGCTCGAACCCACGACCTCCACATTACGTGTCAGACGTGTGTTTTCACAGATGATGAATTCCCTATTTTCAATGTTTTAGGTTTGTAAGAGTTTGTTTCAAAAAAGTTTCAAATTTTGTTTGATGTCAAGGAAAAAAATGTACTTCCATGTTTACATAAAATTAGACTGTCCTATAACATATAGAAATGCATCAGTATTTTGTCAATCAGAATGCGCGTGTCTATATAAACAGTAAACATGGTAGTTTTTGTTATTAAAAGTAAGGAGAATACCTGCCAAAAAGGGAGAGATCTCATGCAAATGTACAGAGGGACAGGTTTATTCCCCGGCGCCTGTCTGAATAATGTACAATTTCAGATTGAAAACATGGCGCCCCCTATTAACTTTTTTATTTTTCATCAGATCTTGATGATTTTAGTATCAATTTAAAGGTTTTGTTCTGTAGTTTTGGAATATATCACAAAAATAAAAATCCATTGGGTATTTATATAGCTATACCTATTTAAAAATGAGCATTTTATTATTCATCAAATATTTTCAAAATGTATATCAGTAGAAAGGTTATCCTATCTAGTTTTTATATATGCAAACGGTTTTAAATTTGATTGAGAAAAATATCGCGATATAAATTGGACTCATTTTTCTAATATTTTATCGCGCGAGAGAATTTGCTCGGAAAACATGGCGCCCCCTATTTATTTTTTTATGAGAGTTTAGATATTTAAACAATTTATACGGTCTTAAAGGTTATGTTGTCTAGTTTATGAATATGTAAACTTTATTAAAATTGGTTCATTAAAACTTGCTTTATCCCGTTATGAAGTTGACCAATTTATGCATTTTTTATCGCACTCGATAATGCGCTCGGAAAACCTATTTCTTCAAAATGTATGTATTAATTTTTGCAACTTCATAACTGTACCATCATAATTCACATACTGTGTGTTGTATTATTTCACCGACTACAGTATGGTGGTTTAATGCATTATAAACATATATCACGATTTTGTGTTGTTTTTTCTCGGAAAAATGTTCAACATATTCTCTTCACTAACGATAACTAATAAAGAAAGGTAAAGCAAAAATAAGGACAATATTATGATATTCACAATTTAATAGACATGTATTTTATTAAATACAATAATCATATGTCACAACAGACACATAATTGATAAATCATGACAGAGGTCAAAAGCATGTAAAACAAAATGACGCAACATATCTATGCGACCAAATACAGATATCACATTGATTACTATCAGTAATACAAACAAGAATTTGTTACAATGAGCACATTTTACACAGGAAATTGTCGTCTACACCTAATTGCACACATTGATTGTGGTACCATTTTATTTTACATTTTTGATTGCTGCACCTAATTAGATTATCAATAACGTCTGGAAGTCTACATGAACAATACAATTTTATTGTATTGCATTTTGGATCATTAGTCGGCATCTTAGGCATTTTTAGAACTTTAGGAAAAGGCAGAATTTTATCGTTTACAAAACAATTGAGTAAATGTGATTTAAGACAGTTATTCATATTGTATATTAACCACCATAGCACCACCAATACTACAGTTAGCCTTCTCGAAAGGCGAAAACAAAGACTAACTCATTGTCTAAATCAAGAATTTAAAAATACTTTACACTCGATTAGTCTCAACATTGTTCGTTCCTTCATATACAATAAAATAGGTACGATCACGTTCTTTCTTTAAGTGCATAATATAAATATTTGGCTTAAAGAATTTCCGACGTAGATGATAGTATTTTGGACAAACTAATAAAAACTATAACTATAAACACCAGAGAATTGAAAATTTACGTTTTAATTTACGATCACATAAGTTACATTGTATAATATTTGGTATAATCCGCAAGAATGGGTGCAATAAACAGCAACCTGCCACAAAAATCGGGTACGCATACGCAGTAATTACCAAAGGTGTGAAAGATGTTCGTTAATCCTATTAAATCAAGACGCACTTAACCATCATACTTAATGTACATGTATTATCATATATTATATAATCCTATTAAACAATTATCTTCAATCAATTGAGAAATCTATTTTATATAACTTGGCCTGATTCACTCAACACGCACTTAACCAGGAGAAATATCATACTTAATGTATTATCATATATTACATAATACACAATAACTTGTAATACTCATCTTTACGTATCAAATTTGCAAATGTTGTTAATTTGATTGAATTTAAGAAGATATAAGAAATTCAATATAGGCATAAATTGCCAGCATCACTCATTGAAATAATTTCAAACAAGTAAATATCTTGTAAAAATGTTAAAACCTGTGAAATTATAACAGTATATCATAGACAAGCTTCTTCTCCACATTATTATTAGGGAATTATTATTGCTTGAGCCAATAATAAACTTATAGTATGTTCAAATATGTTCTGTTAAATATGCAACAGATGAGGGCAGTATTTACATATCATATTTTACCGTTAAGAAATGCAAAAAGTGAAGTACAAATACCTTGGATTCAGTTCTCGTAGTTTATAACACAGTGACTGTAAATCGCTCAATATGTCAGGCCCCTCTCTTGATGGGATATCATTGGCACCGATCATTACAGCAACCGTCTGGAATAGTTTAAAACATAACCAATGAACATAATAGTTCAAATTCGAGTCAACAATATTAAAAAGGTAAAACTGCGGATCAGTCGGTGAATCGTTTATGTAATTGATAATTGCATTAATTTAAAAAAAACTTATCTTAAAGATAAATTAGGTTTAATGGCGTGGAGTATATTATAACAATTTACAATTTTAACCTATATTTCAACGAACGCTTTCACATCCATATAATAAATCGGAGTTATAAAAGAATCAAAAAGTGATAGCTTACTTTTTTTATAAATGTATACTTTCGTTTTGTTAACGTTAATTTTTAAGTAAAACTATTATCTAATTGTGATAGTATACTAATTGCATCTGTAGTAAATAACGCTTTATCATCCGCAAAAAATAAAATTATATATATATATATACAGACAAATAGTTAATATCATTTTCGTTAAGGTTATCAATACAATACAATACAAAATACTTTATTTTGGTCATGGTCACATGTGTAACAACAGACAATGTTATGATAGAATTGTATAATTATATCGTTCAAAAATAGAATAACCTAACGTTACGTCAACGAAGTTCGAGTACATCAATAATCAACAACTCTTTTCTACGGACTATAATTACTGTATAAGGGGATAATATCGCGTGTCTAAAACATTTGCGAATCACGGAAATCACTTTGTCTCAATACAACATTAACATAGAACTAAATGCGTTAGTCTTTAGAAATATAAAAAATAGAGAAACTTATCGGTACATCAGGAACAATGTCCAAAAATCCTTTCTCCTGTGATAAATCCCTAATTTTAAATCCTGGGTAACACTTAACCACAGTCTGGTCCTTATTCACAAAGTTCTCAAGATACCTTGTCTGACTATGACCAACTATCAACGCCATATTTGAATATTACAACGAGAGGATATAACAGAGTAGAACAATGCCAATAATTCGAATTTTTTGAATGAATGATAATGCCTTGTACAACGTTAATAACGTAATGAAGAAAAAATTGAAGAGAAAAAATGAGTTTGTGACTTTTTTAACACCTCTCGCCAACGTGAAAAAAACATTTCCTTTAGGGACACACTTTCAAAGCAGCCGAATTAATTCTTTATTCACAGTTTGTTATATCAAACCATTGGCCGACTTTCATTTATCTAATAAGTGTCATCAAACTTATTGACACTTTACTATAACAATCTGATTAAAGCAATTAGTGAATGACTGCCCGCCGATCAATTAACGAAAATGGACAGAATAATTAAAGGATTTGTTTTTAGAGCTTTTTACATTTCATACTGAAGAAGAAGTGATCACTAAATATTTCGAAATTGAATTTATATTAGCGATTCTCTAGAGCGAACAAATATTACAAAAATGAGTCCAATTTAAATCGCGGTAATTCGAGATTTTCTCAATCAAATTTTTGACCGTTTTCATATAGAAAAACTATATAGGATTACCTTTTTACTGATGTACAGTTTGAAAATATTTAATGGTTAATAAAAGAGTTAGCAGGGGGCGCCGTGTTTTTCGAACACAAAATTATCAGTATCATGAGTAAGAAGAAATAGGAGGCGCCGTGTTTTTCGAGCGCATTATCGATTGCGATAAACTTGCATAAATTGGTCAACTTCATAACGGAATAAAGCAAGTTTTAATGAACCAATTTTAATAAAGTTTACATATTCATAAACGAGACAACATAACCTTTAAGACCGTATAAATTGTTTAAATATCTAAACACTAATAAAAAAATAAATAGGGTGCGCCATGTTTTCCGAGCAAATTCTCTCGCGCGATAAAATATTAGAAAAATGAGTCCAATTTAAATCGCGATATTTTCTCAATCAAATTTAAAACCGTTTGCATATTTAAAAACTAGATAGGATAACCTTTCTACTGATATACATTTTGGAAATATTTGATGAATAATAAAAAAGTTAATAGGGGGAGCCATGTTTTTCCAACACAAAATTATCTGCGAAAAAAATCTGAAAAGATGCTCATTTTTTAATAGGTATAGCTATATAAATACCCAATGGATTTTTATTTTTTTAATATATTCTAAAACTACAGAACAAAACCTTTAAATTGATACCATAATCATTAAGATCAGAGGGAAAAAAAAGTTAATAGGGGGCGCCATGTTTTCAATCTGATTTTCAGTAAAATCTTGGTAGGCGCCGGGGAATAAACCTGTCCGTCATACGGGTTCGCTCTATTTTAACAAAGACTATCCTACTTCCGGGGAAAATGCGTCTCACGTGATACGCACACATAAATCAATAACGTCACAGCCGATAAGTTATTATGTATTTAAAATTTGTTTTTAGTTCATATCTTGTTATTGATTTTAGTTTCATATTTGCACAAACTCGGATTGAAACTGTTCAATATTTTAAATGTCTGTATTCCTAAACTTATTGGTAAAGTATTTGTTCGACCATATCACATAATGCATGGGTTGTGCTCGAATTGTAGCCAGTAAAGATCTCAACAGGCAAGTTAAGACCTGTCAATTAAATTTATCATCTCTACAAACTAGTTGTTTGTTGTATATTTGGTTGTTCTCGATTGATCTGATTAGTAAGTAGTCTGCAGATGGCTTACAGTATTATGTTTTTTTTTAGTATTATCACATTGCTTAACTGGACTGGCAACCTACTAGTTAAAACAGTTGCCACATTAGTATGAGACTGCCAGTTAAATCACAGGGTACGATACACCGGTCATCAAAATAGTACTGGTACCGGAACTTGACATATATGTGTAGTACTAGGACTGGTTAGCCTATTGTCAATATAGCATATTGATGTTATAAAGGATTTCATCACAAACAAATAACTGATAGGCATTGCAATATATAACTTTGTATTCATCACTACATATACAAGCATAGTATTGCAAATTATGTACATGATCGAAATTTAGTCACAACTTATGTATAAGGCTCATCTGAAAATCAAATATTTGAATTGGCTATATTCAGTATTTTTGTTACATTGGCTAAAACATCACTAATAAGAACCATTGCAATGTAAAACCGATTGAAAAAATCTTTTTATCATATTACTCAAAACCTGTAAAATAGCTCAGTTTTAAAAAAATGGATTTTTTAAATTTTTTATGATGAACAAACATCTTTCTTCAACAAATATGGATTAATACATGAGTTTATTCATTATAAATGCATGTTAGCAGTTTAGTGATGTTTTAACCATAGGAACTATGTTTTTTCATGTTTGGTTAAGTAAACAAATTAGCACTTTAATTGACCAGACATGGGTGCAAATTAACAATTGCTGCGCAAATGGTCATAATGCTATCTGCATGCGGTACCATGTTCATTGGCATTCTCTCAGATAGTACACGAAAGTTTTTTAATCTTTCCATGGCCCGTTCAACGTGAATTCTAACATTTGAGATCTTCCTACTATTTTCTACCTCATATGCACTCAGCTGAGGTTTCCCTTTGGTGAAAGCAGGCATTATCAGCTCAGCGCCGCATGATGCTAACTCCTCTCTTATTAGAAATCCCCTGTCTGCCATCACCTGGTCACCATGATGAAGCAAATTCAAGAAACCTGATTCAATAGTTATGACCTTGTCTGATGCTTTACCACCAAAAGCTTTGGAAACAAAAGACACTGAGCCTGCAGGCGTAATGCTAACAAGGTACTTAACAGTGTTAGTACTTTTGTAATTACTGTATGTTGCAGCACGCGCACTGAAATTTCCTGGGCATTGAATGAATACTTCAGTGCAATCAATTATGGACACACACTTAGGATAAGTCTCCTTAAAGCACTGTG
>ENA-OREC01001166-OREC01001166.1-marine-metagenome-genome-assembly--contig:-NODE-1166-length-12741-cov-12.388029_pt1 | contig 12741 bp, 5 predicted proteins | sample MGYA00248626_ERZ508543 | MGnify/ENA primary metagenome ERZ508543 (study PRJEB26211, sample SAMN05518279) | marine metagenome | isolation source: Puget Sound, Washington, USA | host: Bankia setacea... | reverse complement strand
CAAGTCATCGTCTTCTTTGTTGTGTTCCGACCTTGTATGTGTACATGTCTTAAGTGTTACTTCATCAACGTAAAAAACAAGCACGAAGAAAGACTCATATTTGACCGACTGTTCGTAAGAGTATTCCTCAGGCTGTTAAACATTCCAAAATCCTGATAATCCTTATTGCACAATTCCAGTACCTTTATGATGAATGATGACAGTCACATTCACATCATATTTCCGATAATCCGCCGCTAGGACTAAGTGTTCCTTCTGATTATCCGAAGACTTCCTTGATGCTACATAGTTTCATTTAAATTGTACATACGCTCCAAACATCGCTTAAAACTCCAAATAGATGATCAATACATGATACTATAAACTTATAAATAGGCACGATTAGACTCTCTGCTTAGTATAGACGCTAGGCTTTATGGATTTGCCGCGTCACCAATCGCGTTCATATCGCATGAACGCAAACAGGGCGTCATTCAATTCTTAAATATGGTTCTACAAAATAGCAAACGTTTTTTGTTCAAATTTCCACCCTTCATCCGTCTTGTTATGTCCGTCCGTCCGTCCGTCCTTCGTTAACTGGTTATTCTTTTTAAAAAAAAATCTAAAATCTTAACAATCGTTCAAAACGGCCTAGCTGAAATGATACCGAAAACATTATTTATTAAAAAAAGTTTAAAGTTTATTTATTTTACAACGATGACGAAACAAATTATACACTTTATATTAATCATGCTCGTTGGTACCGATGTTTGCATTTGGATGGTCTTCGTGTGGGAGGAAACCTGTGACCACATGACCATTCCACATGCCGACGCCGGGTATTGAACCCGCGTCGCAGCGGTGAGAGGCGAGTGCGTTAACACTGCGCCAGCCAGAGAGCCTATTAGCATTATTTATAAAGCAGAAGTACAAAGCTTATTACCACATCGATATAAAACTTTGTAAATATTATTTTACTATCATAAAACATATTTCAGTTGAGAAAAGCTCCTATATAACCTAGATCTATATCAAATACATGTCACGTTACTAGTATCGATAACTTTGTAAATTACTACCAAAACTAATTTCAGTGATAATTGCTAAAGCTGAAAAGAAAATATGGAAATTGGACGAAAAGGGGTTTTAAGAATTGAAAGATTTAAAACTGTTTTTGTACAAAGGTTTTATTTTCATATATACATTGTACTATAAATCTTGTGGTTTGTAGGTTTTTTTATTGGATAGATCATAGAAGTGGTTAAAATTGAAGAAGAAACTATGTTGAATACAGGCACTCAGACCTTGCAATAGATATAACTAGTGTCGATGATTTATGTAAAGTGGTTTAACACTCGTATGTCGGCTGTCTTCACAAAGCTTGGGTTTATTTGTAGTGTCTGTTAATGCAATAGTCGGGTGTAGAATTGGATAAATAGAATGGTTGTAGTTGTGAAGTGTGTAATGGGAGTTTGGATTGTGTCATGGGCTCTGACAGTTTGGGCTCTGGCTGCATATGCCTGATGGTTATCTAACGTGTAGCGCATAGACTAACCAAACAGTACATGTAAGTGATAGGGTACACCGTTCAGTTATCTCGTGCAGTATAGGGATAATCGTTTGATTTTGCTTTGTACAATTTGTAAATCTTACTTCGAGCGTTCGATCAAAGGTGCACTCTGGTACATATCAGCATAATAAGCCATAACAATTTCAAATTTCAAATACTTTTTTCATAATTATGTACAAGTTTGCAAAAATAACCGCTTAAAAAAACTTTTGTATATCTAGATACCAGATGAAAGCGGTTGTTTACCTATAGAATTGTAGTAGATTTGATGAATGTAATGGTCATTCATTCATGCAAAACTTTAAAAGAAAACATCTTAGTTTTCCTTTGGGACACAAATGAATTTGTTTCTTTAATATTATCGTTATAATCGTACATGATCTCTTGTAACATGTTTCCTAACTTTAAACTCGCCAGCCATTGTGTATCGTTAAAGATGTTCAACTAATTTTCCAGCTTACGGAAATTATAAACATTTTATAAAGCCGTGTTTTGACATTTTGTTCCTCTTGCGTTACAGATTGTTGAATGCTGTATGAGAACATGATGTATACAAGTGAGGATGGATTCCAGTAAGTTATCCATCCATTATCTAGACATGACCGGAAGTGCACTGAAACCAGGACAACCGCATACTTTCTGGAAATCTCCGTATAGAGAAAAAAGTGCCAACAACGGTGTTAATAGTAGGACTTTAAACAGTCAAAGCTTGAGTATTCGCCCTTTATTTGGGATCACACAAGATTACGACTCTGATCATGCGCATAAAACAAATCAACAACATCCGGTTAAAAGTATTCTAAAAAACAAATCTACGGTTGACAGAGATACCTACGATGAGTATATCAGACGACCAAATCTTATAACAACCGGAACCGGAAGAGGTTTTCCACATGGTGCCACACAGCGGCCTAAAACCACCGGAAAACGAGTCCAATTCAACAGAGTTCCTAATCAAACACAGGCTCCTAATTCCTCAATGGAAAGTTTAACTTACCAATACAAGTTAACACCATGTAAGGGCAGACGATTGTATCTAGATAATAGTGTGTCTGCAAGGATATTAGGGAGTTCTTACCGGGCGCAAACAGCTTTCCCTTCTAGACCTGGCGCCACGAGTATAAACGGTAGTAGTAACGGCGGAGATCTCAATATGCGCTCCGAAATCAGTGATTTTATACGAAAATTGAGATTAGCTGAAACAGAAAAGGGCACGAGAAACAATTCATTATGTGATAAACATCCACTTGAGCATGAAATAACTCTACCAGATGTAAGACAGCAGAAAACTGCGGCAAAATTACGACTGTCACGTATTCATAGGTCACGCCCACATCGACCAGATTGGCGGGAATATGACCTTGACCGTGTCCCAGAAAACGACCAAGGTCACGAGGCAGAGGGCTTCACTGCAGACCAGCAACTGTCTGATCATGAGGACTCAGACATGTTTCCCGGAACTAAATCCGTAGCAGAATCTGATTCTATATCTATTGACAGCTTTGATTCACTCGATGAGAAACCTGCAGAAACGTCTGAGGTTCAAGGAGTTTCACGCGGCAAATTTCACACAACTCCCAATGCTTCTCTTTATACAAAATACAGACACATAACGTCTAATGTCATGCATAAATACGATGATAAGGTTTCTGTGATTCCAGTAAAGAAAAAACGTAATCTTAAATCAAAAGGAGACAATTTAACAAACTTTTGTGATTCAGGGAAAACTCATCAGATTTTAGGTTGGTTAGAGGAAGTGAACAGTGCGAATGTGCCTCTCGCGAGGACGGGTCAGAAAAACATGGCAGCGGAAACATGAAGTTGCTTGTATAAAGTAAGCGGGAGTAAAAAAAACTAAGATGTGTCGTTATTAGTTGCATACGAGTTTAGTCCTGATATCAAGTGCCACGTAACGTAATATCACGTTATTCCGACGTTTGTATTTCTTTTTATAAGTAGTATTTACAATTTGTGTTAGTGTTCTACGTATGTTCGCGTTATGCGTATATAAGTTCCCACATTCCACAGCAAGGTACCACTAATCTTACTAAAGGGGATGTATGTTACGACTAGTCGCATTTACTGGAAGGCTGGACGAGTCTACACCATGCACAACTAACATTAATGTTCTAATATATTTTCTTATAACGATATGCACTCTATTGGCATTTATTCTGAACGGCAATCCATACAAGAGTGCAAGGACACTATTACCGTACTATACAGTCAATAAACCGGTGAACACCTTCACTGAAAGAAATACGAGTGCATTGTTTTTTTGTATTTTCTAACGTGTTCCTTGTTTTTTTATTGTTGAGGGCAGTTTTAAAACTTTTTTTTATAGTAATGAGTTTTCCTTACCATCGATAATGTTTGTCCATGTGCGGATATATGAAAATATTTTGAAAAGTATTTAACATATTATCTGTTTTATATTTTTATAATCTGTGTTCGCCGAAACGAGGTGAATGCACCAATAATGTTCTACTGTTCTTCTGTTTCTCTTTAAAATCAGTTTGATTTACTGTTTGTCTTTGTATGGTTTGGTAAGTTTGTGGTGTAGGCTTGATGCTGCCCAGACTCAAATAAAACAAATATATAAAGGCTAACATTATTTGTTCAAGTCGTCTTTTGTTTGTTTTCAATATATCACAATTTATATTTAGAATCATGTTACATGTATTCTTTTCATATGTTAAACCAGATTGGGTTACACTTATATGTGGTAAGTACGGAAAGTAGCTGTCTGAAAGATCATCTGTTCTCCAAACACATTGTAGACTCCCCAACTTGCCAATGTAGCCTAGTAGAAAATAACAATCACTGTTTACTACAATGTCAACGTTTTACCGCCCAAAGAGAAGTTCTATTAGCTTCAATGGCCCCGTTATTGCCTCCAAATATCCGATGTTCAACCAATTTATTGCTATATGGTCATACACTTGAAACCAATACCAATCTTTAAAAGCGTGTATAAATATATCAAATCCACAAAACGCGTTGACAACTAAGCACTTTCCACCATTCTGCGTCCATGTGTTCTCCCAACCCAGTTTTTTTTTTTTCTACTTTTGTATTGCATTTATAATGCTGCATCTCAATTCATAATCATGTTTAACTAATTGCAACCAACTTGTAATAATGTAAAGTTTATATGTTTGGAGAGGGTTCTAATAAGCTTCTGTTTCCAACCCAATTCACCTGTAATTTATTGTATGTATGTTGAATGTATGCTTGTTATAAAATAAATATGTTTAAACCAATTATATGTGGTTGAAGAGACTTGAAACTGTTTTGTCAATATTAATAAAATAATGGACGAATGCGTTGTTATCAATACTATATAATATGTTTCGATGTGGTGCAGTGGATAGACTAACTGACTCGTAATACAATCGGTCAGTCGTGAGTTAGAGCATCATCTAATACATCCATTATTTTCTTCAACAAGGAACTGTATCCGCACTGGTTGATTCCAGGAAAGAATTCGAGCGTGATTTACATAAACATAATTGCCTATTTCACAATCGAACATAAATAAATTAGTAAAACTAACACGTTGATTTTGGGTATATATGCAACTTGATTGCCGTATGTTCAAACGTAACCAAAACAGCGACAACAGGTTTCCTGTGGTCACGCTATTAAAAGTAGATCTACAGAATTAACGATACGGGCGACATTTATGAATTTATTTCATCTTACAATTAATAACAGTACATTTATAACGAAGCAAATAACAACACATGACACTGCAAAGGTATGGCAAAATAAACTCACAGAACTCGTAACACTACAAGAACTGTTGGTGTAACTTTTCATGCGCGTAAGGATGCGAATAAAATGCTGGAACTTTCATACTGTTTCTAAGTATATCGTCTCTGACGTCACTGGATATGTGACTGTAACTATTTATAGCGGGTGACGTATATGCGGACTGAAGGTAAGTTGCGGCGAATGCAGGAGGTATTGGAATCTCATCCATCTCTCCGTTAACCTGTCGCTTCCACTTGTTGCGTCTGTTCTGGAACCAGATTTTGATTTGTGTTTCAGAGAGGTTTAAACTGGCAGCTAACCCGGCCCGTTCAGCACTGGACAGATAGCGTTTCATGTCGAACGCGGCTTCAAGCTGATACACCTGTGTACGACTAAACACTGTCCGCGTTTTCTTCTTTTTACTTTTGAATGGTGATGGTGACTGATTGTAACTTTCTCCTATAGAATCTAAACTTTTGTCACTGGTTATATCCGGTGTGGGACTCTTGTCGCCGGATTGGAGAGCGTCATGAGGGTTCTCTGGAGTAACTGGTCTGGTATATGAGCGCTCATTTAAACTCTCGTGTGTTCTAAGTAACTCTATATGAGATCTCGCGTAGGGTGAGTGGTTATAGAAGTGACGTTGGTACTGATGAATGCTGGGATATTTGTAAGAAGACGTCGAAAGCACGCGGCGCGGCTGTGGGGAGGCAGGTGACGGCGAGGGATAATCTGTTTCCGGTGTACTGCACGCTCGAGCTTTAACTTGAGATTCTGAAAGATAGATACAAAAACATGTTTTTAAAATCGGGAAAACATATAGCCACTTTATATCTAAGAATACAAAAGTTATACAAATAATATGACCTTTGGATATGAGAAAGATACAATGCGTATGAAAGTTTGCACAAGTAAAATATGAACAGCTAAACTATATGTACGTTATAAAGAGAAAGCACTTGTCATCCAACACGTAATAATAGGATGTATCTGCTATACTTTAAAATAAGATACAAATAATAGGATGTTTTTCTTAAATAAAAGATTGTTAATAGACCGAAGAGAGAAACATATTTTAAGTTTATTTAACGATGTAAAGCATAGCTCAGCAAGACAGAAAGCATTAGTTTTAGGTAGTATAATTAAAGTTCTGTACGTGTATAATGTTTTAGAAAATAAGTGTTGAAAGAAATGTTACATCTTAGAATTGTAATTACTTTATATCGATTTGCGAAAGTTTTCTACAACTTGTGACTTAAGGGTAGTTTTTTTTATCCAATTGCAACGAAATTTTCAATATTTCCTATTAAACTAAACCACATACCGAAGTGAGTATAGTGTTCGGTTTCTGGTGCATAGTGATGTACCGTTGCCCCGTGCAGTTTAGGAACTCTACTGACGTAATCGGGTTCACGTGACGTCACATCTGGTCTTCTTTTATCGTCTGGTTCACTGAGAATTCTGCTAATGGAAAAACTCAGTGGTTTCTTCTGCTGCTGTGACGGTACGGGCTTATCTCTCTGGGTATAAGTGACGTCCTCACCGTCCACGTGATGCTTACTATCTTCTAGCATGGTTATCTGATATTGTTTGCTTTCACAATTTCACAATATCCCTAAGTTCACTCTAATGGTCAATCTTCACAACAAAAGTAAAACACGACAATGTTCAATGAAAGTAGGAACAGTAATAATGCACACAAAACATCCAAGTCTTTCTTTCTCAAATATCCTGATTGTGTTATTCCAACAACTGTTTTCAAGTTATGATTTGAAATGTTCAATGATTGTCCATAAATACTAGAAAGGTGTTAAAGGTTTGATGACGGTCATTCTTATCTTAATTTCAATCAGTCCATTCTACTAACAGTTTCATTTTCAACAATTGACCAATCAACAGCCAGGATAGTGTTTAGGGGTTGTGGTCTCGCGCAGGCGCCGTATGTCAGCATTGGTCACTATCAACTACCTGTAATTACCCAGAAGATTAAGCGACCGTCAATTGAAATTTAAATGCTTCAATTGTGGTGATTGTATACAATAACAAGGGTGGATTGAGGGGATAACCATGAGTGACTCCACCCCCTGGGTCCAGGCGAAGAAGGAAGGGAGATAAGATCAGTAATGTTTCTATGATAATACGGACATTATCTCAATTCTGCAAACTATTATGAATCTATTGTATAGGTCAGTTTTGAAGGAAAGCCACGGGGTTAAGTGACTGTGACAATCCGGGAGAAGAAATTACATGTTTAGAACCCAATATTAATTCAAATCATAGACAGTTTAACTAAAAAGTGATAAGATTGAGATAGTGGCTTAGTTTTTTGCAGATTAATATGATAGGCATCAGAATAGACTCGGACAAGACGTCCCCCTCTCTCTACTTTCAACAGCTCCTTGTATTAAACCTGGTATTAACGTATAACCAGCGCCCGGGTCTTTACAGCGAGTAGAACAGTTCCTTCCCAGTGAGTACACAGGCTCCGGTCTCGCGCCGCCACACTGGCTACGTCTTACAAATCCAAGGCTCACTTGTTAGACCAGGTTTAATAACTATTTTAGTGAAAAGCCATCTAATGACACGGTACAAACGTCTGGAACGGCGCGCTCTGACTCGGGCAGTCTGGCGCGGGGGTCGGGCAAGGCTCAGGAGATCCTAGTTATCTTTTATTTCTTCAAGTTTATAAAGTTTGCAAATTGACCATTAAACTATGTACCGCCCGCATCAGAGTTAAGTTCGCTTGAATCTGTTCCACAACGGTCACCTCCTTGGGAAAGAATTTACTACCGTATGTTTTGTCTAGTAAAACCGTTAGTGTAGTAATATGAATAGACCGGGTAAGTTTCATTATTTACCAAAGTAGTAAGACCGTAAGACCTAAGTTATATGTTAGATGACAAGCCAGTGCATTAAATAATATCTTCATACATAAATAAGACCAGACTATCATATAAGTTTACTCAACCAGTCTGTAGCAACCGTACAAGGCACATCAGTAACCCTCCAAATAGAATTAGTTTATTATCATAATGACTGTATTCTCTCTAGGTTACTCTTAATTCTATAGGTAATTTAGTCCCGTACAGTATACATCATGTAGAAAGGGATGTGTAAATTTCACTGTATATTTAAACAGGTGTACAGGTGTATATATGGAACTTTATATTTGGGCTATCTTGCTACTTTGAGGTTAAATACATCGAAATGTTTCTTAACATCTCTCTTTGCTGATATAGTGTTGTAAATGTTGAGGTTGCTGCCAACAGTATCAGGGTCGTCTACTGTTGAATTGATGTTTGTATTCGAGTGTTTGATTAAGATCTAAGTATAACCAATCCAGGAGAAAAAAGGTAGCGCACTCCAAACAAAGCTACCAGTAGATAAAGCAAACCTTTAATATGAAACAACAGGAGCCTGCAATGACAGAAGCACCACTGACGTTAAACGGAGGTCATTCGTTCGTGCTGTGACCTGACTGTGTTTTTAACCCCCCGGTCAATATGGCTCTACCGGCCGTTCTACAGTGCCTACAATCGTCTGTCTACATCTGTATAAGTCAAAGTCCACATCACAGACTAGTGTAGTGAACAGCAATTGTACCGTCCAGCGTTACCTTCAGTCAATTAAACCTTAACAGACACAATTAACTATTAACAGACACAGTCGTAATTAAATTAAAAAGTTAGTCCACATAAAAACGCCTTTTAACTTTGATGCCAGATTAAAGGATAATCCTCCCTGAAAGTTGAACTATAATCTAGGAGACGACAGTTTTGTTTTTTCCTGTTTTAGATATACCTTGTAATTGTTTGAGTATTAAAGAGGGACAAACTTGATATGGAGTGAAAACAGCAGACAAACGTTTGTTTTAACAAAAAAAACAACCAAGAATGTATATAAAAGAATGTTGAGAGATTATTTTAACCCAGTTGAATAAAAACGTTGGCTTTAATATGCTGACACTGTTGTAACTTGCAAACGTCTAGTTTCAAATGTTTTATTATGGGATTTTTAAACAACAAAAAATCAGGATTTTAATAACTTTGTGTTGCAACTTCTGTTTTGTTTATTTACTTGAAAAGTAAAACTATTGACACGCGTTAAAATGCCGATGGTTCTCTGATTTTAAAATATCTTTTCATTTTCAGTATTTCACATGTGAGATTGAACAATAATTCTTCTTTCTGAATATTTGATTAGCTATGAATGGTCTCAATCAACAGTGATATCAATGTTCAACTTTAGCGATATATTGTTCACATGTTTGTTGATACAGTAAATCGCCCGCGGTCCAGTTGAATACATTTTTGGCAAAGGTGTTGATTCTGTCACGTAAATTATCGACTTTAATTCCAATTAAGGCTTAATGTCAAAATTAAAAAAGGAAATCAATTAACAAAGTATTTAATATTTTAGCACTCTGATAAAGTAATAATTTAACTGCTCTGCATTCAAAGTATAAATGGGCGGAAATTGGAAGTTACTGGATGTAAATATTATTGTGTCAGTAAATATTTCAAATTGTGGTAATTAATTAACCAAATCGGGCAGAATTGTTAAATAATCACCGTGCATTTTACACTAAGTAATTGTTAACAATTTGGCGTGTTGATAAATATTGTTTTCTCACACTGCCATATAATTGAATAGATTACAGAGACTCTGCTAAAGGTAAACGATACGTAGTTATACTTGTGAATGAGACTTATTCAGCTTGTTTGGTTAAAATTACACATACATGGAGTTCAACTATGATTAAGAAAAGCTTTGTAAACAATGTTTATATTGAGAATGTCATGTTTATATGTATGTACAAAGAAAAGAAGAAATAAATCTAATTCAATGGATACACTACATATGTACTACTTCCATTAGTTAATGCTTAATTAAGGCAACTGTCGTTTTTCACAGTTCCATTGTATATTTTAATCAAACTGTTTATCAGAACAGAACAGAACACATTTTATTTCAAACGTGTACATAGTACATAGTTTTCAACACTGACATATACAACATATAACACAGAAAGGCAGAAAAGAAAAAAGAAAAAAAGTTGTAATAAGTCAATTTGGAGAGTCGAAGTATTAATTTAGAGATACCTTTGCATTGAAAAAAAAGAAATATATATATACATAGAAAACACGATTAAATCTTAATGAATAGTAATATCCGAACCCACATGTAATATACTTTTAAATTTATAAGAATTTTAAGTATACTCAGGTAGATATATTTGTATCAATTTGTAAGGAAGATACGAAATAAGCAAACTGTGACTTGGATAAAAGTGTTACAATTCTTAGTTGGTCTCGTTACTCTAAGAGGATGGTATCTTTGAACCAGCACATACAGACAATGTAAGGCAGTGTACCGAACCTTTTATATTGGTTTATAAGACTTGGTATCATCAGAAGGACTGAGAACGAATTAAACCACAGGAACCTAGAAGATGGTTATACTGGCGAGGTGTAAAAGTACACGTCAATCATGAGGACACCTGTAACGTTGTAATTACTACCTTAAATGTAGTTTTAATTTCTAGCTGACTGTGAAAACATGTAAACAATGTTTGTCTCGTTTTGCGCATTTTCAAGAAAGTGTATTAACTTCCTATTTTTAAAACTATTTTCAATTTCTTAGTACGTAAACGACCATTCGATTCTGATATGTTTTCTTCCACGTCAACAGCCCTTCAAAGATATTAGATGAGATAACATAATTACTAGATTACAATTAATTGTTATGTTCTATTTTCATTCAAGTGTCATGATTTTATCTCAAGTGTTAAGAGTTGATAAGTCAATTCTCCTCCCATTTTTCATCCCGCGCAATAAAGATGTTGACAAACCTTGGTTTCGTAAAAGTCAAGATGTCTGCTAGAACGTGACCGCGTGTTATCAATATTTACCTGTCAAAGAGTCAAATTACTGATCCCAGCGCCAGTACACATGTAAACGATTTTATTAGTTTGTTTATTTTAGCTATTAGCTGATTTAAATCCCACGACACCATTGATATGATACTAAAATTAGATCACTAAATCATTTGAAACGTGTATAGAAAATATACATAATATTAAAACACACGAATATTTGAAGATTTGAGAGTAGTTTACAAGTTTTTAATTGAAGTTGTTCATGGTAATGGACAGACAAAGACTAAACTACGGTTCTGTTCTGTTATACTCTATTTGCGTCTTTAGTTAGTATCAGCTAGCACAATTTCGCTTTAACCCGCTCCCATTGAATGGTAGACAGTAGCTTATTAATGTGTAAAAAGGTCGAACTTGTCAAACATATAGAACTTTGAGACTACAAGCCGAACTCTTGTATAATACAAGTACATGTATATACATATATATTTCATTGGAGACGACATGACCGAGCAAAAAGAGAAAGTTACAAGTACATATAAGTCTTCTATAGCTGAATAGATATGGCACACACGTTAATAACATGCGTTTTGTTGTTACGCTATAGTTTAGGTACACATTTGAAGTGGGTAATTGTTCGTGTTGCAGCAGCTTCTTATGTGACGTTGGCAGCTACATTACCGATGGTATTAATGGTGATGATTGTAAAAGTAGAATGATTTGAAAACATTGTCAACTAGGAACATCTTTCCAAAATTACAAGTTTTCTTCGGATATAATGGTTCTTAAGTTGAATTAAATCTTACTATCGCACAGTGTCATGTGTTGTGTCGGTGAGGTAACCTCTGTGTTTCATTTTTCGTTTTGAAAGAAGGGACGTTTTAAAGACTTTAAAACACATTTTTTGTTTAATGTGGTGGTTCTTTTGGGGAGGTTTGTCTTGAGGAATGAGACAAATAGAAGAACTCTCTAAACGATTGTTCTAAATTTCGGTGATATCACCTGCAATACAGCCCCTTCGACCTCGCGCCCTGCAGCATTTGAACATATGAGATAACATAATTACTAGATTACAATTAATTGTTATGTTCTATTTTCATTCAAGTGTCATGATTTTATCTCAAGTGTTAAGAGTTGATAAGTCAATTCTCCTCCCATTTTTCATCCCGCGCAATAAAGATGTTGACAAAACCTGGTGTTGTAAAAGTCAAGATGTCTGCATGTTTATTTTACTCATTTTTATCAGTTTGTTTAATTTTCTATACAACTTGATTGGATTGATGCTTTTGTCATACACTCATTGTTTCTTTACCAAGCACACATATAATTACACTTGATGCAGCTTATGTATGAACAGTACTAAATCGCACATTGCACAGCTACCTTTATATTAAACGACTTTTAGTTTTTTAAGCACCTAACCGAACAACATGCTAAAAGAGCATCCTCGTACTCGGAACAGAACGTAACATAATTGATACATGCATAGCAAACACATACTATAGACATAGCAAACACATACTATAGACATAGCAAACACATACTATAGACATAGCAAACA
>ENA-OREC01001165-OREC01001165.1-marine-metagenome-genome-assembly--contig:-NODE-1165-length-12741-cov-14.275111_pt1 | contig 12741 bp, 8 predicted proteins | sample MGYA00248626_ERZ508543 | MGnify/ENA primary metagenome ERZ508543 (study PRJEB26211, sample SAMN05518279) | marine metagenome | isolation source: Puget Sound, Washington, USA | host: Bankia setacea... | reverse complement strand
TGTTTGCGTAAAGTAGAATTTTACATGCGTATCGGATACTCCTGGAAATGAAATTAGATGCGTATTTGGCATTTTAAATTGCGTAATATACGCAGATACGCTGCTTATCTGGGGGACTGTCTGTAATGTATTTTTCTCCTTTTAACTAGGGCTTTTACGAGTATCAGTAAATCATACCTGACGTTCCTAGTCCTCATATTTGTGACCCTGGATCGCGATCTTTGACAAGAGTTAATCTGCTTTTTGAATTAAATTTCCAAAAGTGTTATTTTCCCAAACATCAAATAAAATCGCCGTGCACATTGTGTAATCGATAAACAGTTGTTTCACTGCATAATGCTAGTTATTGACCTAGTCAAGTGATGTAGATAAAGCCAGTGGAGTCCTCGTTTTCAAATTAATTTTATTTGTTTTGGGCATTTTTAATTTTTTATCACAATTATGTTTAATTTCAAATGTATTAAATCACTTAAGAAGTGTAACACGTGAAATACGCAAGGAAAGACGACAGATTAACACCCCGTGACAATAGTAAAAGGTTTAACACAACTGATTATATGTTACAGAAGCAAATACGAAACTTTGATGTAAAGAGATTGTCATTCAAAAATCCATGATTGTTCTGTGCATAAATACAGTTAAAAAGTAAACCAATCTACTTTATCGATCTTTTAACACAACCCTTGCTAATTTTATATGGAGAATATGTTAGGCTTGATCTAGTTCTCTGATTATTGTCAGAACGAACTGTCTCAATTTGAAAATATATGTGTTCACAACTTGACGGCCACCAGTGCAGACCAAAATCTGGTCAGATTCGACATATGCTGGCTGACAATGACCTTGTATGTATATAATTAGCAAGTTGAGGGTTTACATACATATTATTAATCAAAAACAACACAACAGGTATGCTTAAATTGTTGTTATTTTAACGTGAATGGTTCGTGGTTCGAACTGAATCGTTAACCCCAACTCGTGGATCGGATCGTCATTTGCCTAGCAAATCCACAGTCCTACTTTTAACCGCACTGAATGATCCGAATCTCTACTTGTTATTGGATTTGGTAAAAATACATTACAGATTTTAGAATATCCACTTGTGACTTGGTTAAACTATGTTATCTCTCTGTTTCTGTGTAGGCTGCAGAGAGAGCTGGTCCCGAGGTACTGAACGCTGTCACTGTGATGGTGGAGGAGGCCGGTGGACTGGACAAAGTAGAGGCACTACAGAACCACGAGAACGAGACTGTATACAAGGCTGCATTGGAACTTATAGAGAAATACTTCAGTGAAGACGTAAGTCGGGCCTAGACAATTTCTATACTTCATACTAGCTTTATAATGAGTCGGCCACACTCGATAGCTCTATGTTATTACTGGCCCGAAAAATCAGATCATTAATCTAGCATCAGGCATGGAAATTGGACCTGAACTGGGTTTTATAACAACAAGCCTACCACATTGAATTGTTATGCTCATATAAAACTGGTAAACTTGACTTTGTGCTATAGGTGACAATACAAGAGAATTCCACACATACCATCGCCCTGATCAGTGGTTTTGAATGGATGACGCGTGGACATTTTAAAACCTGTAATGCATTTTTCTTGTTTCAACCCATACCATGTGATGTGCAGGATTAGTGGAGATTTTGACAATTTACGTGCCCTGAATGATATAATGATAAATGGATAAAATCTTATGTTTGTGTGCATATTTCAGGGTGAAGATGAGAACCTGGCCCCAGCAGCCGAAGAAGGGGCTACAGCCTATCAGTTCACTGCCACCAACACAGTCCCTCCGCAACAGTTCTCCTTCTGACTCAACCACAACGCGGCGGATATCTCTGTGGATAGGATGGGCTGATTGCTTCATGGACTCCGAGGACTTCCATATATATTCACCACATCCTCTCACCAGCAGTTTTCTGATCACTCTTTTGTGCTGTATAACCCTTATTGTGTTGTTATACTGATGTATGACCTGACTTAATTGAACCCACTAGTCAGCTGATATCTCCATATATAGCAATGGTGAACTAGAGATTTTGATATTTAAAATCAGGCCTGTCTAGGATTTAAACAATATATTCATGTTGTAGTGTTCACATCATTGTTTAAACCAAGTCTTCGATTTTGTCAAATCACAATTAACTGGGTATACAGTTTGTCCCTATTCTACACATCAGTAATATGAGACCTTAGTCACCTATATCTTTTCATTTCTTCCTATTCATTGATCCGTTAATCTATGACTTTTCATTCTTCTAACTCAATCTTCTGTCTTTCATGTTCATCGAATGCTCATAGTAAACTTTCCTCTGTTTACTGAAAGTATTAGTACCAGTTGTGTGACAGGTCAGCTCAATAAGCCTGTGTGAGATTTTTAATGTGTGCTTGTGTGAGTTAGTTTATGTTTGGAATTAAAGGTATTAAAATAGATATAAAAAAGGTGCTGAATGAATGATAAATCCTGGATATCTTGATAGCTTGTCTCAACAAAAACTGAAATGATGACAGGGTCTGAATAACTTGTAGAATGAATGGTGGAACATTTTCAGGTATTGTTCATTGTCCCACCTACACCTGTCGATAATAGCTAGCTTGTTATTTGTGTATGTGCTATATGGATGTTAGTGGCAAGCAAAGCGGTGATCATGAAATCTTGTATTGTATGTGTGACTGTGTTAAAGAATAACTAGTTGACTATTTGTCTTTAAACATGCATTAATCACTATAAGTGGATAAACTGCAAATACACTATTGTATTATGTTTGAAAGACCATTTTGAGTGAATGAAGTATGTACGTAGTTTGAACTATAGCTATATAGTTTGTGGACTGTTGTTCAATTCTTTTATATCTAGAGAGAATTCTACACTCTTTGTCCTTCATCTTTCTTTGCCAGGGGACCAAATACTCTCGATTTACATTATTTTCTTGGATTATTTTGTTCAAGTTTGTTATACCTTCGTTGACTTGGTTCATGTTACTGCACATCATTGTCATCACATCACCCATGTTTGTATCCTGAACCAATGCATTTATATACAACCAGTGCTATGATTGAAACTTTACATAAATTATGAAATGGCATTAACCTAAACATGTGCTTTGAATGGTTTGAGGTTTTTTCTGTGCTTTCATTGTCCAAACGGCAAAAGGTTGTAAAATGTTTCTTCTATCTAAAATCTTGCTATCTTCGATTTCTATCCTTTCCTTATGGATATATGCATCACCAATTTTTGTATTCACATATTTATAAATAAATCATGATAACATTTTTCAACAGACCTTTGTGTAGATGTTTTATTTACCAGTTGCATCCCACATAGCAATAAAGCTGCACATCTGCTACCACACTTCAATAGGAAAGGGACAGCACATCCATTCTCACCAGGACGTCTTCATATAAATGTACACGTTGGATAACAAGAAAAACTACACATGTATGCATACTGTTTAGACACTTATGACGTTAGGCAAGTTGACTACAGCTTTACAAAACAAATCACAACTACTGTATATGATTGCCATACACGTAAAACAAAGCTGAACTGATATCGACTGTATTTTTAATGTATGGTGAAGAGATGACTGGATAGCTCAGTGGAAAAGTGTTTGCACAATCAGTCAAATGCCCTGGGTTAGAGTCTCGGCCACAATTTTTCACCCAACACACAAATGTGCTCGGAGACAGTTGAATCTGGAAATTGATATACTGAATATAAACTTATGTTCCTGGTGCATTTTATACAGTACTGTCAGACATGAAAAGGGAGGCAATTCTTCCTACCATATGAATAATGTAGCTGTAATGATTACTTCCCTTGACATCAATTCAGTTAAGCGCATTATCCAATTAGAAAACTCATCTGTTTTAAAAGTAAGTTAATATTTGCTCATCAGAATAAATATTAACTCGGTAGGCAATCACACCTAAGTGAGGATGGGACTGGACTAAAAGAGACAATATTTGCTCTTGCAATATGAGCCTGTGAGGAGTATTTGCCCGATCACATGTAGTAATTAACTTTAACGTATTGCATTACTTCATCAATGAACTGCCGAATAGAATGTAGACCGCGCGAAGCATTGTTAAACAGGAGCTGAATCCGTTTGTACATTATGTCTCATATTTGTATTATACTGCGGACATCTCCTAGGCACATGTACATGGCTCGGTCGAAGACTCAAACGTCATCTTCGAGTGCAGAATGGACACCGTATGAAACATGTGGCGCGTTCAAGCATGTGCTCTTCAATTAAAACTCGATTATGATTGTACTGTTGAAGTGTTATGGAACAATAAGGATACAGCAGTGCAAATGATGAACCGAATAGTTGAGTAGGAATGATGTAGTGACAGGGTATTTTTTATATCGAACAAACTGTTGCCTTGCCTTCTTGTTTAACATAAGATCGTTGTTAAATTAAAGGTGCAATTGTGTTTACAATCGTCTTCACAATTCAAAAAATCAGATCAATTAAATAAAATAACTACCAGTCTGTTCCCAATTATGTTTGAATTACAGCAGAAAGTTGACTATATAGTACATGTATACATACCAAACACATTAACTAAAAGTGGAAACACTTTAATCAAAAGTGTACAAGAAAATACAAATGGATTCCTCGCTTACACAAATTACCTTAGGCTTTGAGTTAGGGTTAGATTTTGTGTTCGGATTATGTTTTGTGTTAGGGTTAGATTTTGTGTTATGGTTAGATTTTGTGTTATGGTTAGATTTTGCGTTAGGGTTAGGTTTTGTGTTAGGGTTAGGTTTTGTGTTATGGTTAGGTTTTGTGTTATGGTTAGGTTTTGTGTTAGGGTTAGGTTTTGTGTTATGGTTAGGTTTTGTGTTAGGGTTAGGTTTTGTGTTAGGGTTAGGTTTTGCGTTAAGGTTAGGTTTTGTGTTAGGGTTAGGTTTTGTGTTATGGTTAGATTTTGCGTTAGGGTTAGGTTTTGTGTTAGGGTTAGGTTTTGTGTTAGTGTCATCGTTTCGTACATTGTACATACTGAAAACATACTATGGATACTGCAACACTCTTTTACAATACTTGTTTATAACTAAACCTTGCGAGTCAGAGTATTTCTTTAATGTTTACTTTTAATAGCACACACACGACATTCTGTGTGGTTTTATTTTCATGTGATATATTCATAAAGCGTATGGTGTCGTTTTACAACACAAACTGGTTCGACGAACATTGTTTTAAAGAAGCAACCGCCATTGGTGTTCCAACATTTTCTGCAACCATATTTTTATCCACCGTTTTGTATACTGAATTGTAGAAGAAACGACACACTTTTACATTTTATTGTTTTACCTATTTTCAATTCAGTACAAACTTTAGGTACCAAACCCTAACCCTAACCCTAACACATGTTTTTATACGATAAAATGACAATTTTGGGTGTGTTATTATTCTTGATGAAATTTAAAAAAAGTATCAATAGTTCCAGAGTCGTTAATAGCTGTTGTGGCCAGCTTTCCTATGATGTAGGCTGAAAACTTTAGACCGCATGGACCTGGGATAACGCCTGATGACGTCATTCGGGATAGTGTTCCATTCATGGATAAGGGCGCTGCAAGTTCACGAACATTTCGTGATCTATCCTCACATTTAGCCCAGCCAATGTCCAAATATGCTCATAAAACATCACTCCGGACCACTGGACACGCGTCAAGTGACGATGACATCGCGCACAGAGTGATCGGCTGTGACAATTTGCTCTATTTAGTACGTGTCCAACGTGGGATCGCATTGGTCTGATTGGTGCCGGACCGGTACGTTAACGTCTCAATACAGTTTTCGATGATATGCCGTATTCAATCGCCGTAGTCTTCGATGTCTTGAAGCGTCGACGTCTGTATGCTAGTCATTTGCCAATCTTGTCCAACCTTCGTTACTTTCGGCCTAACGGCTTTAGATCGGTCCAAAATGGTACCAGTTACATTATAACGTTGCTGCAGTTAAATGATAGTACGCATGTTGCAATCCATTTGTCTAGTGACGCCAGTAGCAAGCAATCGAAGAGATTCAATTCTCTGGTTTTCAAATAGCCTATGTATCAACACACATTAACATTGACACTGGAAATAGAAAAAAAACAAAAAGTGTAGTTTCTTTTGTCATTCAGTATAGTTGATATTAAAATATTGCTCCTCTAAACGACTGATAATAAATAACATGATCGAACAACGGCCTCGTACTCTCGATCATCCGAACTACTGGGTCACACCAGAATACCGTTCCAGTACGTGCGTTACTTTACAACGTCATGAATATTGGGAAAAGGGGGGCATTGATTGAATTGTAACTCGACCCTGAAATGTCACAATTGCGACATATGCCTAAGATTGACTCTCATGTCTTCAATTACATTTTCCAATAGAAAAAAAAATTGAGCAAATATTGACGCTGTTCCGGCACTAGCGAGCCCATGAATAATGTTAATACATGTACACGAGATGTTCAACATTACAGTGTGTGTTATCGTCCAAAGTCACTTAACACTGCAACGACAATATTGGAACGATCGTTTAAAGTACATTCTAATTTTCGAAGCAGTTTTCGTTGCGTAAAGAACGGATGAGTTGATTAGAGAGGTATTTAAGCTTACTCTGATTCTGGTCATATACACGAACACAGTATATAGCTGTATATTCTACTTGTATCTTCAACATTTCATTTTCATGAACGTTTGACTGCCACAAATAGTATGAGAGAATCTACAACCAGCATAGATTTATGTCTATCTTAGCACTCAGTGGCGCACTATGGTTAAATGTGCATGACCGCTGCACATACAAGTTGTGTTGTTATTTATGTATCCGCCTGTTATCAGTCAATTAGCCTGACGGTGTCTTATGTTGTCAGTCTTGTCTTGGAGCTGTCAGGAACGAGCATGCCTCGGTAATTCTGTGTTGACAGAGTATTATTAATGGATTTGTCAACAGTGTTGTTTGTTTGGAGGAACTGTGGTATCAACATCGTTTCCGTCGGGTTGGCCAAACAGTTTCAGTACTAATCGAGTGCCTTCAACAACGCTCTGTACTTGTGAATAGCGAAGCACGTTTCTAGCAATGATTTGTATGTAGTTGTGTATCTGAGACAATGATGCACAAACTGGTTAATGATGTCTAGATGCAAATATGCAAGCACCAATATCCTAGTCGCTCATCCAATGGGATACGGCGGAGTACCATGTATTTCCAGTGCGGCCAATCATATACAAGATGCCGTTAGCGCACAAAGCCTATCAAACAGAGCAGTTTCCGTATCCAACTGAGAATAACCACTGCTCACCGCTGCTCTTCTACACACAAAATATCATAGGACAATGCTTTATCTTCAATATATGAAACTATGGTGGCATTATTCCTGGTCGCCTTACTTCACAAAACTTTAATATGACGTTGGTGTTTTATTTATTTTATATACATTGATAAGTTAAATATCACTATTCTGTATCGTGTATCTGCTACATTTACAACGAAACAAACACTCTGACAATGAGCCTAAAACTATCGCGTGCAAGTGGTAAGTGTTAGAAGGACTCTGTTTTATTACATGTACATATCGAAGAATGAATGCGACCATATGTACTTCTGTGGTTAACAGCGCCTCTCGACATTGTCCCTGGACTTGTATTGGTTATGTGTGTACGAATCCAACACGCACGAAAGCTGAGCCATTCCGGATGGTTCTGCACCAAATACTGGAATTAGTGAACACACGACCGCAATCCTTATCCTTGCAGATCCCTCTCTCACTTGACACAAATCCTGATTGCTTTCTAACATCCGATTGACGAACCGACGAATATTATCAAAGCCCTTTTTTATCAGAAAGCCTCTTTGCATATAATATAATGGCTTGTTTAAGTTTGGTGTCTTCTAGCCGAAGTGTCTTTCTCTGTTAAGTGACAATCATTTTCCGCATGGTTTGCACGGATAACACCGATCATTACGTGATTAGGAGAGCAATATCAGACGGATGAAGGCAGCTTTAAGGCAGCGGTTTCTCGCGACCAAGTTAACAGTCGGAGTAGTGCATACCATATATTGTTAATTCAAAGGAGAAGAATGAATGGTCGAACGTTTTCAGATTGTGTTTGTTGTCCAACTATGATTTCCAGATTTATTTAGATTGACCAAAAGAGCATGTTCGTATATACCCTCAGAACTAGGTAGTGTTAACATGCCAGTATGTTGAGTAGTTCGGATTCGAACTGTTTACTAACGTTTAAATGTACTATGTTTCTCTGATTGGCAAGCATTAATAAATTGTTTGAAAGTGTATGCTGAATAAAGAAATGGTCATCTACAATTGAGTTTGTAGGCAAATTTGAGAAATCGTTAATACGATTCAATGTTTCTGTTTTAATGGTTCTATTTTTCCTACTGGCATCTTTTACGAAATAGGTATGTTTTCCCCAATATGTGCCATGTTTCCTACGACAGTGCCCTATTTGCAGACGACGCTGACAGACGACCGTTTTATTATCACGTTAGGAAAATATCAAACACGAGACTTTATCTTTGCGCTCACATCCGTCACTTCCGGTTCCGTTATCGAGGCCTTTGCGTGGCGTGAAAGTGTTAGGTATGTTGCCACTCCATCTTTTGATATGAACATCCACGAGTTATATTGCATCAACCGAGACATCTCAACCTTGCATTCGTTAACACAGAAGATAAGTATTTTTCTTCTTAAACGGAAATTAAAATGCTAGATGGAAATCATTTGTTGAATTTCTAATCACATTGATATGTTAAGTGGTAAATGCTTACAGAACCAGTAGACCAGATACATTTGGAGCAAAATTAGAATAGAACGCCGATTCCTTGTATACTATACTACAACCAATAGCAAACCCGGATTAATGTTAGGCACCACAAGAAGTTGATGAAAATAAAAGCATCCTTCACCATTATATATGAAAAGAATATCGTCTTATGAACACACAAAAACATGAACCATTTTCCACCTTATAGTGTTATACTCACACGCACTGATTGCTATTCCTGAGCTTACTAGTATGTAAAGGAAACACGAAAACATGGACTACACTTCATATTTGCCTCAAATAGTCTTCGGTTCTTGAATTGTTTTGTTTTGTCGCTTTGAACATCATTACACTGCAACAATCTCTCAATCTTGCAATACTATGTTAACTAACTGGAATTTGGTTGTCGGGATTTCTCTGAAGGTAATGTAGACTATCAGTAGCTGTATTTGACCACGTGTGAAAAATTCCTGGACCATACAACTTACACTGCTGAGTAACAAATACACCATTGCTACTCAAATACTTAGACTATGCTTTGGTTGATGACTTCAGTATGTTATCAACGGTAACAAGAGGTTCGCACAAGGCAACTCTTGAAAAACAAGTAAACACAAATAACGATAACATAGATTTAGATGACGAACGGTTTGTGAAAATGTAATTCGGTTGTCTGGGTGGTTAGTGTTCTGCTTGGGACACGTCGGTTGAGGTGAGGACCATTGTACACGGTAAACTGTTTCTGGTTTAAACAATAGTGTATGTCCAGTGTTGATATTGAATTTGAAGTTTGTATTTACATAGCTGCACACTTAACTGTTTCAGCTTACTTGCTAGAGATATGTGAGAGTTTGTGCATTTTTATTAGATGCCATACGTAAAGGGTCAACAGAACCTCGTTCTAGTAAATGCTTATTGCTATTAATAACATTTATGCAATTTAAAAGTTCACATTATTAACATAGAAAACCGTAGACTAGGCTGAAACAATTGATCATTTTATGATATGTCAATGAATTCTTTTCTGATACTCTGGGTCAACTAAATAATGGATATAAATATCTCATGCTATATTTCAGTGTCCAAATATTGTCAAGCAACATTAGGTTTTCATATCTTTATTTAACAATTTCAATAATTATTTCTATAAACAAATAAGTTATCTTGTAGATGTATGTGATAGCACCTGCAATATTAAACTCTTGGGTTCACATCATACCAGAAAGCTTGTACATATTACACAATTAATTTCTATAAATATAAACACATGATTCCAATGCTAACTAAACTTCGATTTCTTCTTACATTCTTGCAAATACAGACTGCATTGTGTTAGTTATGAATACACACAGAAAGATGCAGCACTTATAACAGAATGATGCTAGGTTTGGAGTTTGCGTTAATCAAAATAATTACGTGTCTGGCGTTACAGTATCTAAACATTACCAACACAATAAATGGTAGATCGTTGTGGAAGCATCATTCGTTCTCACAATTGAAAATGCAAATAAGATGTACTTATAACAATACATGTTGAACTTGTAGTTGTTTTTGATTCGCAAACCTACACACAGTACAACCCCGTACAGTTTTTGATTCGCAAACCTACACACAGTACAACCCCGAACAGTTTTTGGTTGTAAACAAGTGTATGTTTACTCTGATATACAACTTAAACACTGCCTCATGAATGTTCATGTTATGTTCCAGATTGAATAAATTAAATTATTTATTTCTTACTGGTTAAAATATGAATAGTCAGTGTTGTGTCTGTTTTACGTATGCTTTTGAATACATTAAACATTTATGAACATTGTTAATATACCAAAAACAGTCTGTTTAGGGTAAAGTTCTGAATGTTGAACTTATATCAATGAACAAATCCATTCGGCATCTGGTATCTCTGTGGATCTACTATCACACTGGTGTATTCCACCTGTGGCACAACCGGATAAGGTTTTCCTGGTATTCCGGAAGTGGGATATATCCCTCCACCGTTATACGATTCATAGGGACAATTGTTTCGTAAACACTGCATGATTTGATCCTCACTTAATGCTTTTGAATGTATATGTTTGATTCCATCACATGACTTTTCGTTGACATCGTCTATAAAGAAAGTTCCATTTGGACTATGGCCGTGTTCGGAGGGATGGGTTTCGACCTCCACATGATTTGCACGCGGTGATTTGGCCAAAGTTGACTTAGAATAATCACAACTGTATCGAGGTGACTGGCACACAGTATGGTTTTGATTTGGCATTCGCATTATGACTGACTGCTGAACTGGTTCAATTGGTATATTCAACCGTTCTTTATACGCTTTTGAGCAATGTTTACTGTCTGTTCGTCCACCGTCCAAATCGTCGGATATCACATCGACTTCCGAAGCAGACGACTCGGACCTGTTACTCGGTGTTTCATGAAGAGGTAAGTTGGAGGTGAAGGCTTCACCGCGACTACTGCTCCGTGAGCATCGGCCACTAGGTCTATTGTCACGTGATAGAGGGACTAGTTGTAAAGTTTCATCTAGTTTAGGATCGCTTTGTGAAGCCGGGTTCAAATGGGGATATTCACTTTCTCTGATTGGGAACCGTTCTTCACAAGAAACACGGAACTGATTATTTTCAAAGTGTGTCTGCTGTGGGGCACAGCTATAAGCACAATCTTTCAATAATTGGCTAGGTTGCAGCTGATTTCCATAACTAGAATAAAACGATTGGTACCGCTCCAGAAGCGACTCTTGCGCATGCGCGTTTGTGATCAAAGATGGCGAGAATTGTAAACTCTGAATGGCCGGTATTGGCACCCCAAATTCAAACTCGTTTTTATATCCAGGTTCGAATTCGTTGTGGTAGTCTTTCGTCTCACATGAGGGTGTGTATGGGGATTGACGGTTCTTTGATTTTGGCGTCCGAGCTTTGCCGAGTTTTGGGCGCTCGGGAAGGTTGTAGTCTATAGGTTCTTTGTGTGTCGTCTGGTCGATATGTGTACGTAACCTTGACGCCTCAACGTCACTGAAATATACAAACACACGATGATTTAGGATGAAAGAACTGAAGAAGACGGCGTCCTTCGTCGAATTGGCAAAGAAGAAGGATTTTATTCATAAAAGCAAACACTTCACATAAGTGTTACGTAATCAACGCCAAAACGACTTGGATATCAACTAAGATGCAAGTAATGTTAAATAGTAGAATTACTTATTTGAATCCTTGCTACATATGTTGTGTTTACCTTGTACATATCTCAAGTCTTATGAAACAATATATATAGAGTTAATTCAAAGCCTCAGGTCGGCATGATTCCACACTTTTTATTGGCGCGGTTAAGACTCCTATCATTACCTGAGTACATAGTTGACGCTGACTATACAATGGGGTCTAGAAGATCGACTGTTGTGTACAATGGTGGCATAACTCTGTACCCACACCCATCCACCGCCCTTACTCATAAACCGGTAATAACGCGTCGTCACCTGTCCTTTGACCAGTACTGAAACAAGACAAACCAAACATGAACAACTTCATTGATCAATGCTTTTTGTATTTGTTAAGGAATGTAAGACAGCGAAAGTTTAGAGCCAATGACCGCACTAGAAGAAAGAATGAAACATTCATATTTCGTACAAAACGGTAACATTGTTTGGAGGTTGAGCGAAGTCTTAAAAGAGTAAACATGGTTTTACACTTTGTTTCTATTCCATACAGTATCCCTTATGAAGAATTTCGACGATTGGAGACTTTTCATTCAGTCAAACATCATTACAACCTGTTTATCACTAAATTTATTTTGTTTATACGTATCGAAACAAACAATTAACTCAAACGTTATTTGATTATTTGAAATGTACTTTGATGACCATTTTTTGGAATCTTAATACACATATGTACATTGTCTCCATTCTTTGCTTGGTATCGATTTGTATTAAATAGCCCCCCCC
>ENA-OREC01001164-OREC01001164.1-marine-metagenome-genome-assembly--contig:-NODE-1164-length-12743-cov-12.579662_pt1 | contig 12743 bp, 9 predicted proteins | sample MGYA00248626_ERZ508543 | MGnify/ENA primary metagenome ERZ508543 (study PRJEB26211, sample SAMN05518279) | marine metagenome | isolation source: Puget Sound, Washington, USA | host: Bankia setacea... | reverse complement strand
ATGATGATGATGATGATGATGATGATGATGATGATGATGATGATGATGATGATGATGATGATGATGATGATGATCATCACGTGTTGATATATATTTCAGACATTGTAAATATGTGTGTTGTGGACGCATTGCCTACGGAGTGTCGGTTGTTATTTTCGTTATCATGTGCGTTGTCATGGGCATTTGGTATGACATCAGAGGTACGTTACAATTTTCTCCTGCTATCGAAATTATTAGTGATTATTTTATTATTTAAAAGCCGCCATAAAGTGGTGGTGCCGTTTCACTAGTTTAGAGCCATTTACGCAAAGTTTAAACTAAGGCACCCATTTAAGGCTTAACAATAATCATACGAAAACCACGTTTCAATAAAGACCACGTTAATATCGTCCTATCATTGCTTGAGTTGCGGTCTTTTATCCGATATTTGTTATCAGGGTTGACCATGGTTATATAGATATTATACACGTATAGTGTCTGTCTATTTCACAGCCAACTCTTTCAGACCGTTGGTTCCCGGTTTGCGTACCCCACCCATGAAGATCCTTATAGTGGCTTACATGCACACAGGGTCAACGTACCTAGGTTCGGTCCTGCACAATCATCCCGGGGTCTACTACGAGTTCGAACCCCTGAGATCACTGGAGGCTAGTTACATGAATGAGAAACCTCTTGTGTTTCTAAGCGGAACCGTCAGGTATATTGTAACTTTCTATTGTGTGTTTTTGTCTTTTTATCAATTCTTTATTCTACTTAGTTTTCACAATCCGTGTGTCCGTCCGTCAATGCGTCCCTCCAACCTCTCTGTCATCTGAGGGTTTGATCGCGTAACCATGTGTTTAACCGTTGTTTGAGTTTCACGCAAGTTAAATCGTATAGTTTTACAGTACTAATCCACGGACAATTAATTACTTACGTATAATATATAACTTGCTAATTTTCAGTATCAAAATGTTCAAACTTAAGCTGCTATAGCATACTAGACTAATAAACAATAATTCGTCTGTCCATCCGTCAATCCGGCCGCCCGTCCGTCCGTTCGTTGGTTCGTTGGTTCAATCCATGTATTTGTTTTATTTTTTGTTCAGAAAAATTGGCACTCCAGACGATTTCACACGAGCAGGCGCCGAGACAGTTTGGAAGTTCCTCACGTGCCATCATGAGCAGTTGGACGTGTTCACCTTGTCTACTCATTACTTTAACCTCAGTGACTCGCTGCATAAAGATGACCGCGGCTATTTTAAATGTCTTCTAGAACGAGAGCTGATTTCCATGACAACGAAATACGGACTTTTCAGAGCAGAGGCGGAAAAAATAGTGAAAGACAGAACAAGGAGTCTGCCCGCGGAGACAATGAATGTTACTCATGACGACATTGAAACGTGCTTACAAACTTCAGACTTACATTCGAATTGCGTGAACGCTTCCGTTATCATTAACAAGTATATCCGAATGACAATGGAAATGACTACCCGGATATTAGAGAAGAAATTTCAAACAGAGAATATTAAGATTGTTCACCTATACCGTGATCCTAGGGCAATACTGGACTCTCAAGTTAGAAGAAACAATTTGAATGTAACCCACTTTCCCAAGTTTGTAAGGCGGGCGGAATCAATGTGTAAAACTATGGTTGAAGATTATCATCTCGCTGAAAAGTTAAAGGAAACATACCCAGAAACAATCTACACACTAAGATACGAAACTTTGCAAGATAACCCAGTGGAAACAATCAAGGATATGTTTAGATTTCTTGGATTAAACTTTGGTAATAGTGATGAAGAGTTTATCAACAAAAATGGTGAACCTTCGTCAAAGTTTCCAACATGGAGGAATCATATAAGTAAAGATCATCTAGAAGTTGTAGACAAATATTGTTCTGATTTGTACCAGTTCTTTAACTATGTGCCGTTAATGACGATAGAAGAAGCTCGAAATGTTAATAATAAAGATCATCTTCCGGAATAAGGACATATTTGTTTAATGTCGTTTGTGATGAAGTTTCCGACTACGATGTTGGTCTCGTCTGCTACAATGTCATCTGTAATGTTGTTGACGTTCGAAATGTTAGTGTAGTGTGTTGAGTGAATGTTGTATGAGCTATGGACGGCTGCGTTGAAAGTGCACGTTTGTTTTAAAGGGATTGTTGTTTGTCATTGTGTAAGCATATGCGATGTCTAAGTCGGCTGTACTGTCGTTGTCGTCTAAGTTGAAAATGTAGAGTGTCCATTGATGTCGTCTGCGATAACGATGATGTTGCCGTTCTCAATATGTGTGTCGTCTGTGATGTCAATTTTGTCTGCGATGTATTTGTCGCCTTCTATGACATTGTCGTTCTCAATATTGGTGTCGTCTGCGATGCATTTGTCGCCTTCTATGACATTGCCGTTCACAATATTTGTGTCGTCTGCGATGTCAATTTTGTCTGCTATGTATTTGTCGCGTTCTATGACATTACGCTGAAAAGTCGGCTGAAATTGTGTAGTCATTATACAAATGATGTTGTCTGTAGTGTAGTCGTTATGCAAATGCTGTCGTCTGTAGTGTAGTTTATATGTTCCATAGTCGGATAAAGAAATAATTTATCTTGTGACTAAAGTCTGTACTATTTTCCCTATATGCTGCCATGTGAATAAACCATGCTTTCAACTTATGTGGGTTTTTTCCTTCTCACGTCAAAAAATAGTATACGTTACCTTTTGGACTTGTTAACCAATTTTACTTTCTAGTTGAAACAGTTAACATACTCGATAAAGCATGAGCTGAATTACATGAGTACATTGACTAGACACTCGTGAAATCATTACACGGACTGTTGAATCGTGAAATAGGTGGATTAGATGTTCGTGTTATTACAACATAACATAGAACACGTGTCCATTGTATACGCATGAAACACCTAGTTTGTAATGTATTGGGACATGTAATGTCCGGTCAATTTTCTTTCTTCTTTTGCTATATTAACACGTGTGTGTTTTATTGTATATATCCGTCGTTTACACTTTGAACCAATTGAAAACAATCTAATTAGCAACCTTCGAGTTTCACAATGACCACCCAAATAAGACCACATAGAAACGATGATCATCTTTAGTAACGTCTTCTAGTTCTAAGCATAACATAACATAACATAACATATATTTATTGCATAAAATGTACAATACATTTATAGCACACATAAATATTACACAATAAGCACCATCTTCCATTTATGGCAATCATTCATCTTGTTGATTTATCGAAACATTAGAAATGAATGTTTTTATTAATTTCACATGGCCATATATAACATTATTTATTAATCTTATGTCTACAGAAAACAAGAGAAAACAATTACGTATTGCAAATTCATATATACTGCTTTTAAACAAAGAGAACAAAGCATTGCACAAAACTAAGTATAATAAATAAATTAATTATCATATTTGAAAAATATTCCTTGTTTGAATACAATAAAACATTGTGTCACTTGTATTTCTTCAATTAATTGTTTGTATACATGTATATACATATGATTATGTTTTTGTGTATATATGTTGTGGTCATTGAGCCATATTTCCGTAATCTCTTTTGTAAATGGCCACTGACAAATGATTTGCCGTTTTGCCAAAATAAAAGTTGAAGTTGAATTTGATGATTTGAAATTCACAAACACACACAATAGGAACAGCACTTCAATTATTTCAAACAGTTATTGAAAATACATGTTATCATGCAAAATGTACACCGACAATGCAATCGAAAAATAACAAAAAAATGTATAAAAAATCACAGGATAAATTCAATATTAAACACAAACTCAATAACACGAACTAAGATCGAGAATGTAAACACACTTTTTTAAGTATGTAAAGATGTAAAGTTCTCGCCATGTATAACAGATAATACCCCTATTTATAATGTATGCAGTATGTAAAATATTAGATATACCTTCAAAAGAAAGTGTCAAGAGCAGTTCGAAACTAAATGTTAGTTACATCTTATTTTTTTCAACTATAACCTTCTCATTTTGACAAACTTCTCTATAAATCTCTACTGCTATAGCACGACCATATTGACATGACACTTATATACAACCAGTACTAGCATTAACATTTGTGATGGCTGTCTAATACAGTTATGCTACAATTCTAACCAGTAACCAATAATAACCTGTACATTCGAAAAATAAAACAAATAGTTTAAGCTCAACTTCTTCTTGCAATTAAGCAGTACATATAATATATTATAAGGGCAAGGTCAATGTTTTCGAAATACAATGTGTACCAAATAGTGTCACTATAACTATTGACTGTTACATGTACTAATGGATAGTATTGCTTTTATTAGCACCATAGTCTTAGAACATACCAAACGTTTTTTTAGAACGCCGTCAACTTTATTACAATCATGGTGTTACGGGTTACAATATGACACAGGGGCATTCCGGTCCATTGTTCGTGTGATGATAGGCCTTTACGTATGGGTTCGAGGTCTTAGGCCTGTTATATGAAGGTGGCTGATAAGCTTCTTGTCCACTTCTGAAGCTAGACTGGGGAAATACACTTCGTTTGGTACTGGTTGGTTGCCTAGTCGAAGTACCAAATGATCCTACAGACTGGTTGTATGATGATGAACGGCCAATGGCCGATCCAGACCTCTTACGATGCCATACTCCACCGGGGTCCCCTCTCACTGTCACTTTGGCACCGTCGTTTGTGGATGTAAACTTGTTATCATTGACCCAATCCGTCTGATACACCGGTATCTCGTCAATGAAGCCCAGTCTTTCCAAGTGTTTGAACACCCAAAGCCGCCTGTTGTCTGATGTGACCCAGCGTCCATTCCTCTCTATCACACGAATTGTTGGAATGTCGCTCACCTGGCACCTGTCAACAAATATTCAAAATGTCAGTATGTTTTACCATTAGCCATAGCATAGCCAGCATAAAAACATGACGCTAAGGTATATATGTTTAGGTCAGATGCTTTCAAGACAGAATTAAATGAAGATATGTGTGCGTTCGTGAGAGTATGATAGCAATGTGGTCACGCGGGTAAATATAGTGTGATTCTTGTTTTCCTACGTTACCCATTGCGATATTCTTTCTCACATTCACACAGATAGGTCCTCATGCATTGTAAATACTTTAAAGTCTTTAATATATTTTCCTACACACACACTTCAATACCGGCCTACTATGTGAAGCGTTTGAAATAGTCAATTAACAAATGCTAGACAAACAAACTGGTTGCTTTTATCAATATCGAATTATATTTTAAAATGTACATGGTGCTTTTTAGTCTTATTAGTCTAACATACATATTATACTAGTGTAAGGGAGACTACTGTATCGTCGATTTCGCATGCGTTACTATAATATAACTTTTCAAACATTAAATGCTACGAAAGTTCAAACCCGAGCATTTACTGAAACAGGTGTACTCAACATCAAAGCAAAGTGCGTAACATTGTTGTAAACTCACAATGTATATACTTTGATCAATTCTAAGTAAATATTTCAAATAACTACGTTAGTTTATTATCATTTTTAATACCAAAATTTGTTTAAACGTCAAAAACATGTTTATGTGGGAGAAAAAACGGCGGCCATTTGCAAAATGTACATGCTGTCTATGTAACTATAGGCAATTTGAGACAGCCACTTTGTTTTGATACACCTTCGGAGTTGGAACAATAATCGGAATCAAAGTGAAATTTTAGGATCAATTTCTTTGTAAAAGACAGCTTTGTGATCAAGTTTGGATCGGTTCAATGTGTTAGGATCAGATAAAACAAGTATTAACTAGAAAAAAATGGATTTATGATTGATATGGTAACAGGAGTATCAGATGGGTCAAGGACATAACTTTTGCACAAAAATAAGCAGTTTTTGAGTCAAAATTATTCGGTTTCTGTGCATGTGAGGCATACGCCATGGTACTTCCAAAAATAAGGGAATGTCGAATAATTCAAAGAAAAATCAATTGAATGGATTCTTGTTAAAATACTGGTGGCAGCTAATCGAATTATACTATATTTGAATAAATTTCGACAAAAACACACATTATTATCATCTTATAGGTTGTTGTTTTTGGTTGCTAGGCATTGATATGATGAATGAAGTGTTTATCAAGAGATTTTCACATAGCTTTACAACTCGAATAGATTGCTTTAGAATTTTATTTACCATCATGCTTCAAGTGCGTAGTTCGTGTATTTTGTTAAAAATCAACATTGTACATGATCGGCCAAAGTTGGTTGCTATGCAGAACAGATGGTTACCATGGATATGTTATGAGTATTTTCTAACTCAGTTGAATGCATCAGAATTCTCAAACGTGAGAAGAAAATAATAATTTTGGTTAACTGCCACCAAGAGTCTCACCAATTTTATTTATACCCCCACAACCAGTGGTGGGGGCTATATTGGAATCACATTGTGCCGTCCGTCCGTCCGTCCAGGAACAAATCCATATATTCAAAGCTACTGAATTCCAATGCACAGGAACCGTTACTTTAATCTAGCTCATTACAAAGTTAAGGCTCTTTTTGTTTCTTGTCCGGCTCATAACCTCAAAACTAGTGGACGGAATGTCATTCAAACTCTATATTATCATAATACTTAATGAGACGAAGTGCAGTCCACAAGAACCGTAACTCTGTTATAGCCCATTGCAGAGTTATTGTCCTTGATTACCTTTTCTTGTCCAGAGGATAACTTGATAACTACTGCATGTGATTTAATACAACTTTGTAAAATGGTAGAGCACAATGAGAGAAAGTGCAGTTAGCTAGAACCACAAGTGTAGGGTCCAAAACCTCAATAACAGTCTTCTTTAGAAAGAACAAAACGTTCGTTCTTAGCTTCAACCATAATGGAGAATAAAATAAGAAACATTTTATGCATTGGGTAGCAATTAATCAATCATGATTAGATCCATTTCTCCACTGTAGCAAATTACAGAGAAATTGCCCTTTCTTTTCTTTCTTTTTTGTCCAGCTTTTGTCTGAACAATGTTGATGAGCTTTATACCTAACAACAAAATAAAAAGCTTGAACACTATATGTACTGGATTTAATTTATTAAAACATACACTGGTAAAGCACAATGAAGAAAAGTGAATCATATGACAATCATAACTCTAACTTCATTACTTATAAGAGTAACTGCCCTTTATGCTGCTTTCTTGTGTGTTTTCAAAGACTTGGTTGATTTCAGGGGTCTAGTTGTTTCGGAGTTATGTCCTTTTGATCATATTTTGAAGTACACAGTTTGCTTTCCAAACTGCTTGCACATAGTTCATGTTATATAGGTGAAGCTTGGTACAAATGGTATGATGGGCAAGCCACTCTTTGTTGTGAGGCCTGACCCAAGGGTTCCAAAGTTGTGCCCTTTTTTTATTATAAATTATTAGATTAATACCTGTGACAAAGCGGGGATTGGGGGTATTCATCACGTTCATTTATTGCTTTAGTTTTACTTTGTATTATATGAGAGTATCTTAGTTGTGTTAGTACCATGGTTTATGATAGAAATGTACAGAACAATCAAAGATTAAAAACACTGCTTATTTTGTATACCATTTATTACCTAGAACCATCTTATGTTCCTGTAACCATATCAACCATTAATCAACATTTTTTTTCTAAGTAAGACTTCTTTTGCAGACTTCGTATGGTTATATTATGAGAATATTTACTCGGAAGGACCAGTATTCTTATCTTTAAGTATTTTGTTAAACATCCACATTGTATATGCTGGGCCATAGTTGGTTGCTATGCTAAATAGGAGGTTGTCATGAACATTCAATGTTTAGTTTATATCGCATTTTTACTGTCTTACGAGCATACTGGTATACTGTTAGACCCAACAGAAGAAGACCAACTTTTGAACTGCAAAGCTATTTTTTTTATAAAAGCTATTCGTAATGAAAATTAGATCTACCCTTATAAATGTTTACATAATCCAAGTTGAAAATATTGTCAGTTACGATAGTCTACATCACTTTTGAGACATCCCTCCCCCTTTTCAGAAAATTGCTATACATCTCGTGAATAGTAAAGTTTATAATGTAAAGTAAAGTACATGTATGTATGTGCTGGCGACTAAGTAGCCTACCATTTATATAACGTTAACCATATAATCGGGAAAAAACCAATAAAGTACATGTAGTTGTTGAATTCACACACACACTAACTGTGCCAACATCGAATACAAGTATACCAAATAATATTCCATGCAAAACGCGTACTGTACCTTCCTTCACATAGGTCATCCAGTGTCTCCCCAATTCTGTTACGAGCTCCTTTGGCATCAAAGTAGCGAGCAATGGAATCCTGGGAATAAGAAATCGCAGACGGCGCTAAGTGTTGATGCATCTTAACAGTCACAGCTTACTATGCCTAGCTGAACATAATTGTGTCACACATTTTGCAGAAAATCTTATGTACCATTTTCAGAAAATGGCTAGATCTACTTTCACTTTCGTTTTCATTTTATCTAAGAAAACAACTGATTAGTTAATTTTGTAGTGTACGTGTTTTATTGATCTTATCGATAAACAGTTATAAGAGTTTAAAGGGAGGTAGTCATAACTAGGTTTCGGTATTATGACTCAAGACTCGTGTGTTTCCGTATATGTGTATTGTTCCAGGAAGTTTCGATCGACGTAAATCTAAGGCGACTAAAATATATTACATGTTTAAACGTCAGATAAAAACAAGCTTAGGTGCATATACCCTCGAATATATCAACCAGTTTTAGATTGAAGTATATAGATGTAAAACGAAGTGTATTTATTCAATGTATCAAAAAGTATGACAAACTCCCTAAAACGGTCTGTTTCACGTCGTTTTAGCCGTGCTCGAAAGAGCCGTCAAAAGTGTGCGAACGAGGCGATTCTCGCATTCACGCGCTGTTCGATCGAGTTTTTACTAGATCTAATTCTCATTCCGGGCCAATTTAATAACAAAGCATCAGTACGACAAAACCTTGTAAATATACCGATAGTCATGGCCTTTTATAGTTTATTTCCATTCATACATGACTGAACAATGAATTAAATCAATTTCTGCTATTATTTTGACAGATTGTCGGTTTACATGGTGCATTGAAAAAAAAAGAAGCTAGTTCGACCGCTGCAGTTATAAAAAGTGTATTTACAAATTATAGTTCGGCTATGTTCATCTTTTCTGCAAAATAAAGGTCATAAACTGTTACATTTTCGTTGCTCTTGTGTCCCCAGGAAAGGTGTCCGAGTTGTCACTTTTCACCACCGACTGTTTAACTTGAACTCTCTAAGAATATCCAGACCTCGTCACTTAGGAATAATGAAAGTGCTGGTACAAGTGCATGGATATTTGACGTTAGTAGCAAATCACAGAACAACTAATCAGTTTAATTGACATGATTTTCACATGCAAACATCGCCAGATTCGAGCCATTTTGTGATCCCTTCTGTGGTGGTTGAGGTCAAGGTCGGTGCATTCTCCACAGTCACAAGCTGAATTGGATCCCATGCGCATGCTTGGAGCGTTCTCGTAATTTGCAATCGGACTCTCAACGGAAACACTTGGATTCACCTCCTCGGATTTCAGGTGAGTTTTCCCCTATCGTGGCTATAGTAAAATTGTTACACTTCTTTCCACCAAGTCTTCTCCACATCGTGCTCGCTAAATCCGAAAGCGTTCCACTTCTAGCCTACTATGCATGCATTCTGTTTAATTCAAATATCTTTAGGAATCACACATCACCCATTTAGTTATTTGATTATACCACCAAAACTGTCCAATGCAAGATAAACTCACTCAACGTGTAAACAGCTTTGTTTTGAATGACGTCATCGTTCATTTAGTGACGAAACAGCATATTAACTGAAACTACTGAGTTGTTTCCCTTATAATTTTCGTTTAAATTTGAGTTCATGACACAAATTGAAATGTTTGAGACTTATGTTAATGTTTAAAATGGAAATATTTAACCTATTTATCTGCTAAAATAAATCGTGATATTTCTTACTGTTGTCGGTTTTGTAAGTTTTCGTAGCATACCTAAAACACATTAGGTTTGTTTAAAGGTCGGATCGTGTTTCAGGTAGTGATACATTCATGTAGTTTGTTGCTGAAATGTGTGTTGTTTTAAATGTAAAAGTGTAGTTTTAGCAGGTTGCTATGTACGAATAGCGATAACGACGTTAGAGCACGAAAAAACGGACGTTATCCCTATATTCTTCGATTCAAATAATAAGGTGTTTTTGAAATTATTTAACCACACTCTTTACTGATTATGCATGTAGCTTTGTATTTATTTTACGAAAAACCCCTGTACTTGAATGTACGACTTGGAACCCATCCAGTGACGTTTTTGCTGGGTTATATACTTCTTTGTTCGCATGTTCTATATATGCCTTTTAACGAAATGAAGTGTATTGATAGTTTAAACGCCGACTCTATGTCAATGATATTTTTCAAAAATGAAGGAAACATCAATATTACGTTAAAGGTAGAACTACAGTGGGTAATGTTTCGTTTAATTGACAGCAACATTTACAGAACGAACATGTTAACGATTTGTTTTGGTTTGATTTGTAGCTGTTGACTTATATGCGATGTTTTATTTTCATGTTAAAAGACAAACAACTTTCAATGCAGGTAATCATAGTTACATTGCGTTCTGTTGTTATCAGTTTTACATACACGATGAACATTACGAATATGTTATATAAAACAGGCAATTAATATAACCAAATGAGTTAAGCGAGAAACGTGAAGAAAGCGCGTTGACCTCAGCCTCATGAGATCCATTAGTACCAAATGTTCAAACATCAATGTCAACTTTTATGAGACCCGAATTATAACGTTCACTGAATCGTTTCATAAAACTCTAATACAAAAGCTAACTCATGTAAGATCACGTGTAGTGGCTGAACAATACAATGTCCTTTTTAAATAAAAAAAAACCCGATGAGATGTGTATTCTCGTATAAGTATAAGATGTAAAGAAAACATATCAGTGGTTCAAAGGAAACTTTGCAGCGAAATAAAAGTCGATATAACACTGTTATACGTAGTGAAACTAACAATTATTTGTTTACGATTAAAATGCATTAAATAAAAAGGATAATCACACATTTTACTAAAATATTGTTTTTTTCTTTCGCTCGTGTTAATAATGCTTGAAACTTTCACGCGCTGCCATTACTCGGTAAAATATAATTTGATCTTCGGCCGATTTCTTTAAAGTTTCCTCTCTAAATTGGTGTGTTTGATACATCAAAACTCGACGTTGTTAATGCAGATAGTTCTTAAACCCAAAATTCACTTCATGAAGGAATTAACAATAGTTATGTTAACAGTTACATAAGCATGACACTACATATATGGGTATGTCCCTTTAAATGTGGATATTCGTTTCGAAATGAGTATTAATAAAGCATAATGGGTAGATTATTGGCACTTGTAGCTGTTTGTGAACATTGTCCGTGTTGGTTTCTAATAACACGACACGATGGCGGGGAGTAGGACATTACAACCTTCTGAAATATACTTCTCCCAGTTATCGATTAGTAATGTTTTTGACAGAAGGAGTAACCACAGTAACCAGAAAATAGGCGCAACACTGGATAATTTATGTGAAGGAAGGTGAGTTCACGGTTTGAACCTAACCTTATATATGGTACTGTTTCAAACAACCCTTTTCTTATATATATTGTCTAACTCTCATAAAAAAGATTGATTCTTTTTATCTTCTTAGATTTTATTTTATTTTCACACAATAAATGTTTTACATGATTAAAATTGACACTCGTTAATGTAAACATATATAGACTTAAACAAATACAACATGAAATAATATATTTGAACGAAATATATTAAACAAAGTAATAAAAAACAATAAACAATTAAATCCGCGAGTTCCGTAGTTTGGCTGTCATATGTTTGTTTCCAATATGAGATGTTTGGCAAGGTCCGATGCAATGTCAATATCTTCTGAAAATACAGGCTTTTTGACTTTGACGATATTGAAGCAGGGGACTTGTTTGATATTTAAGTCAATATTCCATAAAGCCCTGAATCTATTTTAGTTTGATTGTGAAATTTCGCTCGAGTTCGTTCCTAGAACCAACCAGTACTTAGCAGCAATGGTATCTTGCTCAAGAAAACAACGGAAACCTTTGATTGGGTTTAAAGCCGCGAGTGACCACTGCTGTATGTGTCGTTTATATCTTTCCTACGTTTGCGAATTCAAAAACAATTTTGGCAAAAACAGTTATGACAAAGTTATTTTGTATAGAAGACCTTTTACTATGACAAAGGCATTGACTTAATAGTACTACAATTAGTCGGCAATGTCTTAAAATATAACACAACACAAAAAGGTTTGAATGAATTGGCATAATCTGCTAAAACATAATATTATTCCTGACACAATCATAGAAATTGAATATTTGAGAAAGGTGAGATATACTAAAAACATCGGATTGGATTTTCATCACGTCCTTTAATTTCAACAAAAAAGACTACCATCGAACTTTCATATTGTTGCCTTATCTTTGTTCTTTCAGATGCGTTGTGTCAGACATCCCGAAAATCAGTGTGGCAATGCATGACGGGAAATGGTTTACTCACGACAACCGACGTCTCTGGTTATTCAGGCATCTGGAACGGCTCGGCAAACACGAGAGCCTGGAAGTTGAAGAAATAGACACCATAGATGGCAGTAGACTAACAACCAACACTGAAGGTGTGAGTATTATAGTAC